>Ga0082335_1001169_pt1 | contig 58924 bp, 46 predicted proteins | sample Subgrocontami58m_FD_72375 | JGI IMG/M metagenome (GOLD analysis project Ga0082335, IMG submission 72375) | Subsurface groundwater microbial communities from S. Glens Falls, New York, USA - GMW37 contaminated, 5.8 m (SPADES assembly) (version 2) ... | reverse complement strand
ATTTTTTCTTTTCATCATGCAGTTCATTAATTCTCAATTCGCCATTCTCAATTCTCAATTGCTGTTCCTTAATAAATTTTTCAACACCCGCTCCCGTTACCGCTTCAATTCTTCTGACACCACTTGCAATTGAGGACTCACTGACTATCTTAAACAAACCGATCTGCGAACTGTTCTTAACGTGGGTTCCGCCACAGAACTCCATTGTAAAATCACCGAACTGAACAACATTAACTTTGTCGCCGTATTTATCACCAAAGAACATGAGCGCACCCATTTTTTTTGCTTCTTCAAACGGAGTATCGCGGTGATGAATTAACGGCAGATTTTCTCTTATCTTTTCATTAACCAATGATTCGATCGCTTCAAGTTCCGATTCTTTTACTTTTTCAAAATGAGTAAAATCAAAACGGAGATAATCGGGACCGACATAAGAACCGGACTGCTGAACATGCTGACCGAGAATTTGTCTTAACGCTTTGTGTAGAAAATGTGTTGCCGAGTGATTGCGCATTATATTCCAGCGACGTTTTATATCAATTTCAAGAGTGACTTCATCGCCAACTTGAAGATTGAAATTCTTATTATTATCAATAATATGTTGAATGCAATTCGCATATTTTTCTGTGTTTACAATATTGAAAATAATTCCATTGTTCTTAATAAATCCTCTGTCTGCAATTTGTCCTCCTGATTCAACATAGAAAGGAGTTTTGTCAAAAATTATTCCTGTATTATCTCCCTGATCTTGGAGATTCAAAATTTTTGCCCGAATGCTTAATTGATCATATTCATAACCTGTAAAAATAGTATCTAGTATATTTGCGACTTCAGCATCACCCGATTTGTTAATAACAATTCTTAAAAATTCAGTTTTATCTTTTGTTGATTTGCGTGATCGTTCTTTTTGCTCATTCATTCTTATATTAAACCCATCCTCATCAATATCAAATCCTTGTTCTTTAGCCATTACTGCTGTCAGGTCAACAGGGAATCCGAACGTGTCATATAACTTAAAAACATCATCTCCGGAAATAACTCTTTGGTTTGTTGCCTTAAGTTTGTTCACCAAAGCATCAAATAAATCTATTCCACGGTCAAGCGTTGAGTTAAAGCTTTCTTCTTCAGACTTGATGATCTTTTCAATATTAGACTGATTCGTTTTTATTTCTGGAAAAACACCGCTAAAATTTTCTACAACAACCGAAACTAATTTGTGTAAGAACGGATCTTTCAAATTAATTTTTCTTCCGTATCGAGCGGCACGGCGCAGTAATCTTCGTAAAACATATCCGCGCCCTTCATTACCAGGAGCAGCGCCATCGGCAATTGCAAAAGTTAGTGTTCGGATATGATCTGCAATAACCCGCATAGCAATCATATCTTCTTCATTTTTATAGCTTACACTTGAAAGTTTTTCAACTGATTTGATAATGGGAGTGAAAACATCGGTATCATAATTGGAATTTTTCTTTTGTAGAACTGCACAGACTCTCTCAAATCCCATTCCGGTATCAACATGTTTTGCAGGAAGTTCGTGAAGCGTTCCGTTCTCATCGCGGTTGTATTGAATAAAAACCAAATTCCAGATCTCAATACATTTCGGATCGCCGGTGTTTACATATTTTGGATTATCGTAATCATCGCTCAAGTTAATATGAATTTCAGAGCAAGGACCGCACGGACCTGTTTCGCCCATTTCCCAAAAATTATCTTTCTCATCAAATTTTAAAATATGTTTCAGATTAATATCTGTTTCACTCTTCCAATAATTTAATGCTTCATCATCTGTTCTGTAAACAGTAACCCAAATTCTTTCTTTTGGTAGCTTCCATACTTCGGTTAATAATTCCCACGCCCAGCCAATCGCTTCTTTTTTGTAATAATCACCAAACGACCAGTTGCCAAGCATTTCAAAAAAAGTATGGTGGTAAGTATCGTAACCGACTTCTTCGAGATCGTTATGTTTACCGGAAACGCGGATACATTTTTGTGTATCAGCCGCGCGTTTATATTCTCTTGATCCGGTTCCTAGAAATAGATCCTTAAATTGATTCATGCCGGCATTTGTAAAAAGAAGAGTCGGATCGCCATGCGGAACTACGGGCGCACTCGGTACAATCCTATGATCTTTGCTTTTGAAAAAATCTAAAAATTGCTGCCGTATTTCGGTTGAAGTCATAAGCCAGTCTAAAGTTTTTAATAAACAAATATAATAAAAATAGCTTATAGCATTCTGCCGTCAGCGGTAGCTGTTTTTTTTTAATTTTAGATAAGCTGAAATAAATATTTAAAATCTATTTAGTTCATTAAAGCTGATAACTGAATGCAGATGGCTGACTGCTATTCCAATTGCAATTTTGAAATAGTAATGATACTTTTGATTGTAAACATTAAACAAAATTGAACAAGTGTGAGCAAATTTAAAGAGTTATCAGATTTAGAATTAATGCGGGAGATCGCACAGTATGAATCACGTGCGCTGGAAGAACTTTACGAAAGGTATTCCTCGCTATTATATACAGTGATTAAGAAAATTTCCCCCGATCAAGCCAAGTCCGAACAGATACTCATTGAAGTTTTTGTAATTATCTGGCGTAAAATAAACAAGTTTGACCTAGTTAATGGAAATGTTTTTAGCTGGCTTGTAACACTTGCCCGAAATAAAGCCGTTGATAGTTTAAGAAGGGAGAGAGCTGCAGGAATGACAGTTCAATTTTATGATGATGATTACGAGGATTACTTTATTCTTCCCTCGTTTCAAAATGAGATGGATAGTTTAGATTTTAATACAGCATTCACTATTAAACCAAAGATCGAACAAGCACTATCAAAATTAACCGATACTCAGAAATATGTTTTACATTTAGCATATTATGAAGGATATGCAATAGATGAGATTTCCGACAAGCTTAATGTTCCTGTAGAAACTGTACGAGGGAAAATTATGACTGCTTTATCAAGTTTAAGAGATTATCTGGTGGGTGAGTGAAAACAGACAAAGCTTTAAGCGAAATGATTGCTGCATTTGCAGCCGGCTGCATGGATAAACAAAATTACATGCAGTTTAAAGATTATATGGATGAAGGGGGATACTTACCGAAAAGAGAATTGGGAGAATTTCAAAATATTATTTCAATGATTCCTGTTATTCTTGATTTAGAAAGACCCAGTTTGTCAATCAAAGATTTAGTTGCAAAAAAATTGATCGGTATGAAAGAGGAGATCAAAACAAAAATTATTGAAGGGAAGAAAAAAACAAATGTTGCAGCAACTAAATTAAGTAAATCCTCAGTCGGTTCGGCGAAGAATAAAACAATAAGCTTTATAGATCGAAAGACAACAACATCGGCATTTCAAACCGGAAGCAACGATACACAAATTTCTCTTCCCCCAATAAAAACAAAAACGCCAATACCTGAACCCAAAACCTCAGTAATGGAGCCAAAAAAAATAGAATCACCAGACTTAAATGGAACACCTAAATCTTTATTACCACCACCGCAGCTAATAGCAGAACATACAAGAACAGATTCAACTGAAAAAGCTTCATCGGGAATTATGGGAGCGGTTGCGTTATTGTTATCAATAGTCCTTATTTCAACTCTTGCTTATTTTACATTTACATCAGTCAAATCCCTCAATGGAACGATAGATGATTTAACTACCCAGGTGAACTCGCTAAAAAATCAAATTAGTACAGCAAATAATTTTATTAGCAATTACACATCTTTAATTGAATTTTTTAATTACAAAGATATAATTGTAACCGGTTTATCCAGCTTAGACCCGGCAGAAAAAAGTTCCGCTCAAATTCTTTTATCTTTTAATCAAAAAGAAGGACTGATTCAATTCAAAGATGTAAAACAGCTTCAGCAGAATAAAGGTTATCAGGTTTGGGTTCAGAGTAAAGGTCAATCTTATTCACTTGGCGTGTATCAACCAAGTGGAAGCGAGTATTTGAAAATAAATTCTTTTCCGTTTCTCCCGAAAGAGAATATAGAATCATACTTTATTACAATTGAATCAAATGCAGGGTCACCTACACCTTCAACGGTTATTTATTTATCGAGTTCTGCTACTGGTAAAATTCCGAAAGGAAGAGTTAATTAAAACCGTTACCTTTTTCTGTTGATGAAAATTATCATTCCCATTGCAATCAATATAGCAGGCCAGAATACTTCGAGCAAATTTCCTATTCTATTTGCTGCACTAAATAAACCAAATTTTTTGAATTGAGTAATACTTATATAACTCAATATAAGAAGTACGATACCGGCAGAGAGAAAAATCTTTTCTTTTATATTCTCTATGAAAAGAATTAATAAGACGGAACCGCTAATAAAAAGAACAGAGAAGAAAACTATTCCTCGTGCATCAAGAATTTCAAAAAACATTTTTGCTACAAAGACAACCCCAACCAGGAACATGATTGTTGACGCGGTTAATTTTCCTCTTTCACCGTTATTCAGCGCAGTATAAACTGTTGGTATAGAATAAAAGATAAAAACAATTCCGACCACATCTTCAAATGTTAGTAAAATTATATTTCGGCTGCTGAGCATTGAAAGTATGCCGAAAATCAAAAAACTAAATCCAGGTATAATTCTGTTATTCAAATTTTTGCCCTTCGCCGTAAGGAATAAAAACAGCAAGGATAAGATAGAGTAAAGAAAACATTCCTAATGTTAATAACGCTGCAAGGATAAATATTATACGAAGTACTGTTGCGTCAATCCCGATATACTGTGCAAGACCGCCGCATACTCCGGTTAGTTTTCTATCTGCCCGTGATTTAAATAATTTTTCCGGCTGTTCTGATAAAGCTATTTCGGATTTTGAAGGTTTAATTACTAAAAGGTAAATCCCAATTGCAAAAGCAGTTAAAGGAAAGATAAAATCATTTGGAAGAATAAAAATTCTTGAACTGCCGGCAATTCCAATTATACTTAAAGCAAAATAAAATCCGGATAGTATTAAAAGTCCGCTGATTACAGTTTTGAAATTTTCTTTTCTTAAAGAAATTATTTCAGATTGTAAAAGAATGACAGAATTTTTATCAACCGGAATTAGTAAAGCAGTTATTAAATATGCAACAACGCTCCATCCGCCGAATAGGATCGTTAAAAGCGCAATAACACGGATGTTTGCCGGTTCCATTTTCAAATACTCAGCAATTCCGGCACAAACTCCCATTATAACAACATTGTTCTTTGATCTGGAAAATTTTTTAATTGGAGAAAGTATAACAGGAGCGTTGTCCATTTTATCAAATAGTCTTTCTTCGGATTGTAAAGGATCGTTTTGATCTTCCGATTTTGATTTGCTTTCATTCGATTCGATAAGAGCAACTCCATACTATTGTTAACAGTTTAAGTGTATCAACTTCAATTGGAATCAGCGTTTTGAATTTCACTTAAATTCACCGGTAATTATTTAGTTTATTTTCTTTTTGAATATATAAAATTATGTTTATGCTAACAATATATTGATGCGTGCAACTGCAACTCAATTCTTTTATATTTCTTATTGATACTATGTCTTTTGGGAAAATGAGAATGAATTTGTTTATTCGTCTTCCTATTCACTCTTTACGTTTTACGTAGAATTATATCGTACTAAATTATATAGATTAGAAATAATACGAGGAAGACATGATTACTAAATATTTTGGTTTAAAAGAACTTAACACAACTATCAAGCAAGAGATTATTGCCGGGGCTACAACATTCGTAACAATGGCTTACATTATTATAGTTAACCCAAAAATTCTTGAAGCTGCGGGAATGCCTTTCGGTGCGTCAATGGTTGCAACTATCATGAGTGCTTTCTTCGGAACACTTATAATGGGAGTTTATGCAAAGCGACCTTTTGCAATTGCGCCTTATATGGGAGAGAATGCATTTATAGCTTACACCGTTGTAAATGTTTTGCATTATAGCTGGCAGACAGCGCTCGGTGCAATTTTTATCGGCGGAATATTATTTACAATTCTTACTGTGTTTAAAATTAGAAGCTGGCTTGCATATGCAATTCCGGAAAGTTTAAAGATAGCTTTCGCAGCGGGAATAGGATTGTTCTTAACTTTTATAGGATTGAATGAAACCGGAATTGTAAAAATTGGCGTTCCCGGTGCGCCTGTTCATGTCGGGAATTTTCACGAGCCGTCCGTTCTTCTTGGCATATTCGCTTTTCTTTTCATCGGCGTGATGATGATTAAAAAAATTAACGGTTCAATATTAATTGGCATTTTAACAACTACTATTCTTGGTTTTATATTTGGTGTTACTCAACTTCCCGAAAAAATAATAAGTCTTCCGCCGGATGTACGTCCTGTTCTTTTACAGCTAGATATAACCGGAGCGTTAAGCTGGGGTTTCTTATCTGTTATTCTAGTTGTCTTCATTATGGATTTTGTTGATACAATGGGAACTTTGCTCGGACTAGGATACAAAGCAAAAATGTTGGACAAGAATGGTAATCTTCCAGAAATAGAAAAACCGATGTTGTGTGATGCACTTGCAACTGTCTTCGGTGCTTTATTCGGTACAACAACAAGCGGAGCTTATATTGAATCAGCGACAGGAATTGAAGCAGGCGGTAAATCGGGATTAACAGCAGTAGTAACTGCAATTTTATTTTTGTTCGCACTTTTCTTTTCTCCGTTATTTGCAGCAATTCCTCCGTATGCTTACGGATCAGCATTAATTATTGTCGGTTTGCTGATGATCTCCCCGGTCTCACATTTGAAGTTTGATGATCTTGCAGAATCAATTCCGGTTTTTGTTACAATGACATTAATGAGCTTTACTTATAATCTTGGAATTGGAATGACCGCGGGATTTGTTGTTTATCCTTTAACAATGTTAATAGCCGGGAGAATCAAAACCGTAACCTTGGGAATGTGGATATTGTTTGGTTTCTCGGTTTTGTTTTATGTTTTTTATCCTTACTAGTTAACAGTTGGCAGTAAACAGTATATAAACTAACAAATATTTGGAGGGGGAAATGCAAGATTATAAATCACTAAAAGTTTGGGAGAAAGCTCATAAGTTTGTTCTAGATATTTATAAAGCAACTTCTAATTTTCCGAAAGAGGAGTTGTTTGGACTTGTTAGTCAATTACGGAGAGCAGCGGTATCAATTCCTACAAATATAGCTGAAGGATCCAGTCGTAATAGTAAAAAGGATTTTATACGATTTCTTGAGATAGCATTTGGTTCGGCAAAAGAAGTTGAGTATGAGTTGCTTCTTTCAAATGACCTTAAATATCTTCAGATTGAAATTTTTACAAAACTTGATGATCAAATCAAAGAAATTAAAAAAATGTTAATCGGTTTAATTCAAAGCATTGAAAACAAAAAATAATTTTATTCTGCAATCTGCATACTGCTAACTGTAAACTAATGAGGTTTTTATGATTGATCAATTTCTTCAAGCAGCAATAGACGAAGCTAAAAAAGGATTAAGTGAAGGCGGAATTCCAATCGGGTCTGTTCTTGTTATTGATAATATAATTGTTGGACGCGGACATAACAGACGTGTTCAAAACGGCAGCGCTATTCTTCATGCAGAGATGGATTGTTTTGAAAATGCCGGCAGACTAAAAGCTAAAGATTACCAACGAGCAATTTTATATTCAACGCTTTCTCCTTGTGATATGTGCAGCGGGACAGCTCTACTTTATAAAATTCCCAAGATTGTTATAGGCGAGAACAAAACGTTTAAGGGACCGGAAGAATATGTGAGATCACGCGGAGTTGAGTTAATAATATTAAATGATTCAACCTGTATTAAGTTAATGGAAGATTTTATTTCGTGTAATCCAAAATTATGGAACGAAGATATTGGGGAGTAAAAAGCTATTAGCGTTTAGCTATTAGCTTTTATAAGAGCAGAATCTTTTCATAATAACTTTCATCTAATTCTATATAAAAAGCTGAAGGCAAAAAGCCGACAGCTAACACAAGGAGTAATAATGGCAACTAAGAAAGCAATTGTAAAACACATTAATGGTATTACTTTTTTAGGAAAAGCAGATTCAAACCACTGGATAACAATGGACGGACCTGAAGAATTTGGCGGAAGCAATGCAGGAACACGACCGAAAGAATTATTGCTTATTGCTCTTGGCGGATGTACCGGAAGTGATGTTGCAGCCATCCTTCAAAAGAAAAAAATAAAACTAGATGGATTTGATATGAATATCTCTGCAGATGTTCAAGAAACACATCCTCAAGTTTATACCAAGATTCATCTTGAATATGTTTTTTATGGAAAAGGTATTCCCAAGGAAGCAGTAGAGAGAGCAATTAAACTTTCGCAGGATACTTATTGCAGCGTTACAGCAATGCTGCAAAAAGCAGTTGAGATTTCTCACTCTTACAATATTATAGAGACTTGATAAATTAAGTCTCTTAAGTTTATAAATATTCTTCAGGTATCGGTTTTCTTCCTGCAAATCCTTCTTCTATTCCATGATAAAACCGTATATCATCTTCATCACTCCGCCAACAGAGAAGAACTTCTTCATTATCTATTATTGCAGGGAAATCAACCAGACCTATTTGAAAATTCCAATCTTTATATGTACATCCGATATCATTAAGTTCTTTTATAAAAGAATCTATATCAGAAATTAACTGTTGAATTTCTTGACTATCTTCTATTTTACCACCAAGTGATTCCGCTAAATCTTTAATTTGATTCGCATTGCTTAAAATATCTCGAACGATCTGTTTTACGAGCGGCAACGTTCGTTTAGCTTCGTGTTGAGTAAAATATTTTATTTCTGTTTGTGGCATTAAGATTATTTTCTTTTTTAACAAAAATTTATATTCAAGAATTATTTCCGAACCAATTTAATATTAAATGTGTGACTTGACAAGACATATAAAAAAAATTATTTTGAACTCGTACTAATTATAATTGGTTTAATCTATAAGATGAAGACAACAAAGAAATACGGAAAAAAAACAGATCTTGCACTCACAACGTGGGTCAAACTTGCACGCGCATTTTCTTCATTCAACAAAAGATCAATCGAGAGCATTCGGACATTCGGCTTAACACAGCCGCAATTTGCTGTTATAGAAATTATCGGGCATATAGGACCATTGAAGGTCGGTGAGATCTGCAATAAAATGCTGGTAAGCGGCGGTAATATGACTTTAGTTTTAGATAATATTGAAAAATTGGGTTTTATTGAAAGAATACACAGCTTGGAAGATAGAAGGGTAATCCTAATCCAATTGACACAAAAGGGAAAAGATTTGTTTGATGATGTTTTTAAAAATCATGCAGAGCATGTTGCTAAGTTAATGTCGGTGATTACAGCCGAAGAACAAAAAAAACTAGGTGAGCTTTTGAAAAAATTAGGATTGATGGTTAGCAAAATCAAATAAAAATTTTCCTTTATTATTTCTAACTCGCAATTTACTATATCTGCTTATAGTTGAATGAATTAAACTCAGAAAGATTATTATATGATTGAAGTTAAAAAAAACAACGAACGCGGTTATACAAAAATAGACTGGCTGGATAGCCGCCACAGTTTTTCATTCGGAGAATATTATGATCCGAAGAATATTCATTTCGGTCCACTGCGCGTTATTAATGACGATATTATTGAAGCGGGTGAAGGGTTTCCAACTCATCCTCATAAAGACATGGAAATTGTTACAATAATTCTTGAAGGAACAGTTGCGCACAAAGACAGCTCCGGCGGAGAAGGAACTATAACTGTAAATGAAATTCAAAGAATGACTGCAGGGAAAGGAATTTTACATTCCGAGTTTAATGCATCCGACACTGAAATTTTAAAACTATTGCAGATATGGTTTATTCCTAATAAACAAGGGTTAACACCATCATATGAGCAAATGAAATTTTCTCACGAAGAAAAGAAAAATAGATTGCTAAAAGTTGTTAGCGGAAAAAAAGAAGACGGAATAATTTTTATCAATCAAGATGCAGAAATATTTCTCTCCGATCTTGAGGCAGGAATAAAACTCAATTATGAGGTTAAGAATAATCGTGGAGTATATATTCAGTTAGTTGATGGAATTCTAATTGTAAATGGAAATAAAATTGAAAAAGGGGATGCACTAAAAATTATTAACGAAAAAAATCTTGAATTGATTGCAGAAAAAGATACAAAAATTGTCTTGTTCGATATTGTTCTAGAATTTTAATCAAAAAAATCCTCGAAGTTTGCTTCGAGGTAATAATTTTATGACGAAGGTCTAGGATTAAATACCTCGCCCGAGTTTTAAAAAAGCCCTTCCCTTTGGGAAGGGTTGGGATGGGCTTTTACACATTATAGAATTGTCTTTTGCAACAATCATTTATATTTTTATCCGGTACACATTATCAAATTGGAGCTATTAATATGAAAAGATTTTTTTTATCATTCGTAATTCTGATCTTCTTAAGCGTAACTTTTTCTATTGCGCAAACAAGTAAAAATTTTTCATACAAACCAGAAAAACCAAAAGCAGGAGAGACAATTTCGGTAACTTATAATCCTGCGGGATCTAAACTTGAAAAGACAGAGAATATTTCTGTAATAGTGCACGCTTACGGAAAAACAATTTATTACACCAATGAAATCGAACTCAAAAAAAGTGGTAATAATTGGGCGGGAGATTTTTCTGCCGCAGATACATGCGCGGGGGTTGTTCTTCGTTTTACTGATGGAACTGAATTTGATAACAACGGATCTAAATGTTATCCAATTCGTTTTTATGGTAATGACGGAAAATTTGTTAAATATGCTTCTGCCGGTTTAGCCGGAGGTTACAGAAGTTGGTTTGGAGCTTTTCAAATTGATCCGGATCTAGAAACTGCATTTAAATTATTTGAAGAGGAATTTGCTCTCTATCCAGAACTGAAGAAAGGTTATCTAACTCAATATTATTCTGCATTCGCCAAAGTTGATAAAGAAAAAGCGGCAGAATTTTTAAAGGCGGAAACCGAGAATTATGAAAAAACACTAACTCAAAGCTTAGAAGATTTAAGCTTTTTAATGGATGTATATGCTACTCAAAAACTAAAAGAGAAAGTAGAGAAGATAAAAACCTTAATACTTGAAAAATATCCAACGAGTATGCAAACCGAAATGCTCAAATTTCAGGAAGCTTACGGAATGAAAGACGCAGTAAAAAAAGCTGAACTTGCAAATAAATTTAAGGAGCAATTTCCAAAATCACAATACGTTGCATACTTATTCCCGGATCCCACTCAAGCATTAATACAAGCTGGCAAATATGAAGAAGCTTATGATGAGTTAAAAAAGAATCCTAAAGCTGCAAGCGGATTATATAACAATTTAGCTTGGACGATGTATGAAAAGAATATTAATCTGTCTCTTGCAAAAGATGCAGCATTAAAAGGTATTGGTTTAATTGATGTTGAAATGCAATCCTCACAGGCAAAGAGACCTCCTTACTACAGTGAATCACAATGGAAAAAACTTATGCAGTCTTCCGGATATGCTATTATTGATACTTATGGTGCTATCTTATTAAAGTTAGGTGAAAATGCAGAAGCATTAAAATATATGGCTCAAGCTTTTGAAATGGATGGCGGAAGGAGTGCGGAGGTAAGTGAAAGATATTCACAAGCATTATTATTAAATGGAAAATTTGATGAAGCCAGCAAGAACTTAGAGAAATTTATTTCGAGCGGAAAAGGTAATGCAGGAATGAAAGAATTGCTAAAGCAGACTTATGTAAAATCGAAAGGTTCCGATTCCGGTTTTGATAATTATCTCTCCGCTTTAGAATCTAACGCGAAGAAATCTGCTCTTGATGACATGAAAAAGAAAATGATTAATGAACCGGCTCCAAAGTTTACTTTAGTAGGTTTAGATGGTAAGAAAGTTTCTCTTGAAGAGTTAAAAGGAAAAACGGTTATTATAGATTTCTGGGCTACGTGGTGCGGACCGTGTAAAGTATCTTTTCCTGGAATGCAAAAAGCAGTTGATAAATTTGCAAATGACCCGAACGTAAAATTCTTGTTCATCAACACATGGGAAAATAATGTTGAAGATAAGAAAAAGAATGCCGAAGATTTTATCAAACAAAACAAATATACTTTCCATGTTTTATTGGATAATGACAACAAAGTTATCGAAAGTTATAAGGTGAATGGAATACCCACAAAGTTTATCATTGATAAAGATGGAAATATTAGATTCAAAAGTGTTGGATTTGACGGCAATACAGATGGATTAGTTGAAGAACTCTCTACAATGATTACAATGTTGAAGTAAACGTTTTTAGGTGTCTTAGTGCCTGAGTTAAATGCTTAGGCACTATGATATTTATCAAATAGTGCATTCAGATCACCCCAATTAAATTTTACTCTCATATCCTTAAGTGCTAATTTTCATAAGTAAAAATTTTGAAACTATGGAGTAATAATGGCAATTATCCGCGCCTTCAAAGCTGTTAGACCAAACGAAAAGGTTGCACACCTTGTTGCAAGTGTGCCTTATGATGTTGTAAATCGTGAAGAAGCCGCAGAGCTGGCAAAAGGAAATCCTTTAAGTTTCTTGCGCGTTACCCGATCAGAAATTGAAATGAAAAAAGATGTTAATGTTTATTCACAGGAAGTTTATCAGAAAGCAAAAGATAATTGGGATTGGTTGAAAATTAATGCACCATTAACGCAAGATAACGAACCTCATTTTTATATTTATGAACTTACAATGGGGAATCATTCTCAAGTTGGAATTGCAGCGACATTTTCTGTTGATGATTACGATAACGATATTATTAAGAAACATGAAAAAACTCGTAAAGTAAAAGAAGACGACCGCACTAATCACATCATTAAAACCGAAGCTCAAACCGGCCCGGTGTTTTTAACCTACAGACAGGTTGCAGAGGTTGATAATATTATTAGCGAAACTGTGAAAAAGACAGAACCGATTTATGATTTTACTTCTACCGATGGAATTAAACATCAAGTATGGATTTTACCAAACAACTATGCAGATATTATTGTAAATCAAATTGGCAAAGTAAAAAATCTTTACATTGCAGACGGGCATCATCGGGCTGCGAGTGCAAGCCGCGCACGGAAAGTTAAAACAGATCAGAACGGCAATCACACCGGAGAGGAAGAGTATAATTATTTTCTCGGTGTTCTTTTTCCGGCAGATCAATTGAAGATTCTTCCTTACAACCGTGCAGTTCTTGATTTGAAGATGAAGAAAAATGAATTCATAAAAAAACTGGGAAAGAATTTTTCAATTGAAGAAACAAATTTACCCAATCCTCCATCGAAAAGAACTATTGCGATGTATATTGATAAAAAGTGGTATTTGTTAAAACCGAACAACAATGTAGAACCCGGAGTTGCCATAGGAGACAATCTTGATGTAAGCTTTCTGCAAAATTATTTACTCAATCCCGTTATTGGAATTGGAGACCTGCGTACAGATACAAACATAGATTTCATTGGTGGAATACGAGGCACGGAAGAATTAGAAAAATTAGTTGATTGCGGAAAAGCGGCAGTTGCATTTTCAATGTTTCCTGTCTCGGTTAATGATCTGATAAATATTTCTGATGCCGGAGAAACAATGCCGCCTAAATCAACTTGGTTTGAGCCTAAATTAAGAGATGGTTTACTTGTTCATATAATTTAAGTTGTTGTCATTCTGAATCCCGACGAAATTGGGATGAAGAATCTCAAACCTTTTACATTGGGATTCTTCGCTTTGCTCAGAATTTAAAAACCGAATTAACATAAACGGAGAAATCAAAAATGGAAAAACGTATTTATAATTTAAGTGCCGGACCCGCTATTCTACCTGAAGAAGTTTTGTTCGAAGCTCAGAAAGATTTTATTTCATACAAAGGAAGCGGAATGAATGTTATGGAAATGAGTCATCGTGGAAAAATTTTTGAAGCAATAATTAAAGAAGCGGACACTAATCTAAGAAAACTTTTAGGTATTGATGATAAGTTCTCGATTTTGTTTTTGCAGGGAGGAGCCACACTACAATTTTCAATGGTGCCGCTGAATTTAATGCCGCCGAAGAACAAAGCAGATTATATTGTTACCGGTTCGTGGGCAGAGAAATCTGTTAAAGAAGCAAAAAGAGTTGGTACTGTAAATATAGCTGCAACCACTAAAGAAGAAAATTACACACGCATTCCAAAACAATCCGAATTAAAACTTGATCCGGATGCATCTTATGTTCACTTCACCTCCAACAATACAATTTACGGAACAGAATGGCGCAGTGAACCTGAAACCGGAAATGTTCCGCTTGTTTGCGATGCTTCATCAGACTTCCTTCATAAAAAACTTGATATGAATAAGTATGGTTTAATTTATGCAGGCGCACAAAAGAATATCGGTCCTGCCGGTGTTACTGTTGTTATTATTAGAAAAGATTTGCTGGAAAGATCTTCCGATTCACTTCACACTTATATGAACTATAAGATTCATGTTGATAATGAATCAATGTATAACACACCAACAACATTCGGAATTTATATTTCCGGATTAGTATTTAAGTGGTTATTAAACATGGGCGGACTTGATGAGATGTATAAACGCAATGTTGAAAAAGCAAGAATCTTGTATGACGCATTTGATTCGAGTGATGGTTATTACAAGGGAACAACCGTGAAAGAAGATAGATCACTTATGAACGTTACTTACAGATTGCCTAACGAACAATTAGAAGAAAAATTTATCAAAGAAGCATCGGCAAAAGGATTCAGTGGATTGAAAGGACATCGTTCCGTAGGTGGAATCAGAGCATCAATCTATAATGCCTTCCCGCGGAAGGGAGTTGAAGAATTAGTTTCCTTTATGAGTGATTTTAAGAAAAATAATTAAAGCAGTAATTAGTATTTAGTAGGTAGTATAAGGGGTCGAATATTATTCGACCCTATTTTTTGTAGAGATTAAGGATGATAAAAAAAATACTTTTATTAATTGTAATTACGTTTTACTTTTCCGGGTGTTCCAAGAAAGAAGAAAAGTTTGAACTGTTCAGTGCAGAATCATTTGCTTATTCAATGGAGGATGGCTGGGAATTAAATGCAGTAGTTCGCTCAAAAGGATTCGAGCAGAAAGAGATTGACAATAAATTTTCCGTAAAACTATCTTACTACATAAATATAGAAACACCGGAAGGAAAGTTATTAGAAAAAATAACTTCGGGCGTTCTTGATAAAACCTCGGACGAAAACATTTCTGAAATACCAATTGAATTACAGATAAAACTTGATTCAACTTATAAGACCGGGAATTACAAAATCATTTTTTATGTTGCCGATGAGCTGGCAAGCAGAAGAACTGTATCGTGGAGCTACTTCGAATTGAGTAAATAAACATTATAAAAAAAGCTCAGGGGTTGCCTGAGCTTTTCATTTTTAAGCAAAGCTAAAATTTATTTTCCACTAACAGCCATCCATCCGCCGCCTATAGCATATATTCTTGTATCTGACCAAGTCTTAACCTGAACTAAAAATCCGTCACGGGATACGCTGATGGTTTTTACTTCATAGCGGAGATTTGTTGTTTTATCAGTATCTAGAAAATTTACGGATACAAGCACTTCCGGTTTTACATCAAATGGTGTTTTGAATGTAACTTCGATCTGAACAACTCGATCACCGTCGTTTTTATCCAGAGTATAATCCGATAGATTTCTATCAAACCGATAAGTGCCGGTTTGAACTTGTTGTGCAAACATAGATGAGGTTAAAACTAAAAATAGTACGATAATAATTTTAGAAATTCTCATACACATCCTCCTGTCTAATTGATTTTTTGTTTTGTTATCAGGTTAAGGTTTCTAATTCTTTACTTAAACTGCAAAATCTATAACAATATTACAAGCATATTATTAAAGAAAATATTCAAGATAATAGTTGTCAGATTAATTAGATCTCAAATTTCTAAAAATAAGGGCTTGAAAACCCAAACCTTTTCACTGTTAGAAATAATCATTAATTACTATTCTAAACATCCAACCGTCTTTTCAACTTCATCCAAAATTTCACAACTTTTTATTACTTCTTTCATTTTTGTGTGATCGGGATAAAGCGGGCGATCAACATCAAGATGATCTACATATTTACGGATTATTTCTTTTGCTTTTGTAACCCCGCTGCCAGGTGTGAACTCACGGAAGTCCAATGCTTGTGCGGCAGCAATAAATTCAATTCCTAAAATTCCGTATGCGTTATCAATAATTTGCCCGTTCTTAATTGCAGTATTCATTCCCATCGAAACAAAATCTTCTTGATCTGCCGCAGCTGGTATAGATTGAATAGAAGCAGGCGCAGATAAAATTCTTTGTTCAACGATTAAACTATCTGCAGTGTACTGACTTAACATTAAACCTGAAAACATACCGGCGCCTTTTGTTAAGAAAGCCGGAAGACCTACGCTTAATGCTGGATTAAGCAAACGGTTTAATCTTCTTTCAGACAAAACACAAACCATGGTTACTGCCGCACCCGCCATATCCATTGGCAACGAAACGGGAGATCCTTGAAAATTTGCACCTGTAAGAGTGAGTTTACTTTGTGGAAGAAAGATCGGGTTATCGCCAACACCGTTCAATTCAATTTCAACCTGGATTTTTGCATAAGCAATTGCATCATGTGCAGAACCGATAACTTGCGGCGAGGAACGCATAGAGTATGCATCTTGAACTTTCATTTTTAATTTTCCTGTTTGCAGATCGCTTCCCTCGATACATTTCATAATTGATTTTGTACTTCTAACAGCTCCTTTAAATCCTCTAATTTCGTGGAGACGAACATCATAAGGTTTTAAGTTAGCGAACAAAGCTTCAAGAGACATTGCGCATGCTATCTCCGCTTGTTTTAAAAAGCGATTCATGTCATAAAGATGAATTGCACTCATTGCGGTAAGAAGATTCGAACCGTTGATTGTTGCAAGTCCGTCTCTTGCTTGAAGACCGGGAATTTTTATGCCGGCTTTTTCAAGTGCAGCTTTGCCTGGTAATCTTTCTCCGTTATAGTAAGCTTCGCCTTCGCCCATCATTAGAAGAGCAATTTGGCTCATTGGGGCGAGATCACCGCAAGCGCCGACAGAACCTTTCTGGCAAACTACAGGCGTTACATTTTTGTTTAGCATTTCGACAAGTGTTAGCGTGATTTCCGGTCTGCAGCCGGAGTTACCGTGAGCATGAACGTTGATGCGTCCTGCCATAGCACCTCTTACATATTCAATCGGTGCAGGATCGCCGATTCCGGCGGCATGGTTGTATATCAAATATTTTTGAAAATCTTTTACCTGGTCATCATTCAATACAACTTCCGAAAATTCACCGATACCGGTATTAACTCCGTACATAATCTCGCGGGCTTTGATTTTTTCTTCAAGCATTGCACGGCAAATCTTAATTCTTTCAAGAGCATCGGGATGTAATTCAACTTTTTCATTGTAACGGGCTATAGCAACAAGTTTTTCGATTGTTAAATTTGAACCATCAAGAACAAGAGACATATTATTACCTCCGAGAAATAGAAAATTGACTAATCAAACTTAAGAAGAAGAATGGAAATACCCCACACAGATTCTAAGCCGGTTTTTACGGTTTACACTTTGCCCAATTAATGATAATTTATATCGAAATTTATATAATGTAATAGGCGTGACGCTAAAGATTATTAATTAAAAGGAGGGGAAAGAAAAATGAAGAAAGAATTAATTAAGCAGTTAAAAACAAGTTTTGAAGAAGCCGCTTATGAGCAAGACGGAATAGAATATTGGCTTGCACGCGATCTTCAAAAACTTCTTGGTTATACCGAATGGCGCAACTTTTTAAATGCTGTAGAGAAAGCTAAAGAATCATGTAAAAATTCACAGATTGAAGTGAATTATCATTTTGTTGATGTCAACAAAACGATTCCCATGCCTAAAAGTGCAGAAAAAAATATTGATGATATTATGCTAACACGTTATGCCTGCTATTTGATTGCACAAAACGGGGACCCGCGCAAAGAACAAATTGCTTTTGCTCAAAGTTACTTTGCTCTACAAACAAGAAAGCAAGAATTATTAGAAGAGCGGATCGAATTAATTGAGCGAGTTGCAGCAAGAGAAAAACTAATTGCAACCGAGACAGAACTTTCTAAGAATATTTTCGAAAGAGGTGTTGACCATGAAGGATTCGGAAGGATTAGAAGCCGAGGTGATCAAGCTTTATTCGGTGGATTCACTACTCTGCAAATGAAGAAAAAGTTAAACATACTCGAAAACAGACCACTTGCAGATTTTCTTCCGACAATAACTATTAAAGCAAAAGACCTTGCAACAGAAATAACTAACTTTAATGTTAAGAGAAATGATTTACGCGGCGAACCGCAGATAACACATGAACATGTGAAGAACAACGAAGATGTAAGAAACCTTTTGGCAAAGAGTAAAATAAAACCCGAGGAGCTACCAGCGGAAGAAGATATTAAAAAACTACAGAGAAAAGTTAAAACTCAGAATAAAGAAGTTCTTAAGGAAGCCAAAAAACTTAAAAAGAAAAAATAGATTTGTTTTGTATAATAGAAAATCGAATCGGGATTTTAGGTTATGAGCTTATATACAATCGTTTTCATTTTTGTAACTCTTCTTATAGTTATCGGATTAGCTTTATTCGGATTGTTGATTGCAAAAATTGATAACTGGATTGATAAGAAAGACAGAATTGGAAAGGAAAGCATTTATAAAGAGAAATCTGAAATTAGAAAATGATCTACTGCGGCGCTGTGTTCATTTCTCAACATTTTTTACGAAGGCATTAGAACACATTGTATTAAGAATAACCCTCATCATCTTATTAATATTACTTTTCATTCAACAGATAAATTGCTAATTTATAATTGAGACTCTTTCGATTTTGCTCCATTCTCATCCGTTGTGATGATGAAGGAACACAAATATAAATCTAAAGTTATCCTAATCCTCCTTTTATTTTTTCTATCAATAATAGAACTTCACCCGCATAATTTTTTTACTTCACCACAAGAAAACTGGACAGCATACGTGTTATATGTTAAAGACGGAAAAGTCCCGGTTCTAAAAAATCCTTCTGATGAAACCGATACAATAAGCTTTGTTTATTACCGCGATAAGGTTTTGGTTGTTGATAAAGAATGGGAAACATTCGGCTGGAAAAAAATCGTTTATCCCATAAATGGTTTTATACAAGAAAAATCACTCATGACTTTAGCGGAGAAAAAAAAGATTGACGTAAAATCCAACAACCCTATTGAGGAAAACGAATATTCAAAATGGTCGTGGGAAATAATTTCTTGTTCGAATGATTATGTTTTTGTGAAAGCACAAAAGAATGAAGCCTCGGAGACGGTAGGACTTTTAATAGATAATGAAAAAGCAATCTTTATAAAAGAGCAATTTAATTTACAAAGTGCGTGGGTTAGAACGGCGTATCCATTTCAAGGTTATATAAAATATTTGGATGCATTCAAAGGAAAAGGAAATCCATATCTCGCGCTTGGAATAACATACGGAGCTAAACACATTCCATATGAAAAAAATTTGAATAATTATTTTAATCCGTTAGGAGGATATTTAGAATTCGGCAAAACAAATTGGAATCTTGGTTTCAGAATAGGATACAATCATGCTGAATCTAGGCTGTCGTCTTTTTTTATAAAAACAGATCAGGTTTATTTTCATCTTTTGTATAAAATTTTCCGGTTGTTTAATGAGAAGCTCGAAACGTATGCACTGGCAGGTGCTAATTATTGGTTCTCAAGTTTTGAGAACAAAAAGTATGGTCCCGATAATAGTTTTTTCAAATTGGAAAAAGATTCCGGTCCGGGTTATGCAGTTGGAGCAGGGCTAATTTATAATCTTGGTAATTTTTTTATTGAAGCACAGTATATCTCTTTCTGGTCACGTCAAGCTGAGTTTGGAAGTAAGCCTGTACAAGGTTCATTCAGCAATTACAGTACTTTATATCCCGGCTCAAATCATTTTGAAATAATTTTGGGATACAGAATTGTTTTATGAGTTTGATTATTCATTGATGATATAAATAAATGAAAAGAAGTTACTTAAATAAGCATGTTAATCTTTTAATCGTTTCAATTGCAATATTACTGTTGATGCAATGCACAAAGGAAAATTTTGTTGAACCGATTGATCCGTTTGTCCCGCAAAAATTAGATCCTAACCCGGAGGAATTTATTCTCGGTTCCGGAGTTAATGCTTTAGTTCTTAAAACAAATAAAGCAAATCTGATACAAACAGACTTTGGATACAGCATTAAAGGAAGTGTCTATATTGAGAATAAAAAGTATGGCGATATAAGACTAACGAACGGTGCATTTGATATAGTTAAAGATGCAGGCGGAAAATTTTATTCAAAGATGACGGGTTTTGGTGTTGCCGAACTTCCCAAAGAAGGGCTGCTAAAAAAATTAAATCTTGACGGAATGCCGCTGACTTCTTTAGTTCTTAAAAAAGGAAGTGAATTTGAAGCCGGACCTTTTAGCTGGCCGGTTGATCCCAATAGATATTATTTCTACTACGAAAACGATGAACCTTATTCGGCAAGTATCACAAAATCAAAATTCAAAAACATTAAGAAGGTTGCAATCGATCCTCTTGATCCATATTATTTTACATCGTGCGATTTTACCGGATCCAAGTTGGGTGAAATAACAGATGCAGGGATTGCTGTTTCTGCTCAAGGATTAATTCCATTTACTCCATTGGTAACAAGTTATAATATTCCATCTTTCAAAGGAAATTTTTATCTCTCCGGAACAATACCCCTTAACAAATATCCAATAGCTTTCAGCGGTGAAGCAGTTTTAGCTATTGGTTCTTCAGCTTCAAATTCGGACGACTTTTTTGCTAACAGAAATTCTGCATTTAAAATGGGTCTCAACGGAAAAGCAACTTTAAATCACGATGCATTAGATTGGCTTAATGTTGAAGTTGTTCTTGGAAAAGCAAGTTTATATCTCGGTGTTGAAAACACCGGTGCAACACAAATAAAATTTGTTGGTGAACGCGAATTTCCGCCGTCGAAGCCAAGTGATTTTTTGTATGAGATCATCGGTCGAGATTGGGACTTTCTAGATTATCTGATTCCCGTTGAACAGAAAGAGACATTTTATGGAACTATTGGAACAGAATTATCGGAATGGGAATTGGGATTCAAATCCGAATGTACTCTGAATATACTTGGGAATAAGATAAATATGGGCCATACCCATCTTGAGGTAAATTCAAGGTCAATGTACTTTTCCGGCGAAGCTGTTGTTGCGGCACTTAGCAGAGTAGGAGTAAAAGGATACGCTGAACGGAATGGGAATTTTGAACTTACCGGTTATGCAAGAAACGGATTAAGTATCAGCAAAGGAGCATTATGGTTAGGTTACGAATTATCAATGGATGCAACAATAAAACACAAAGATGGAAAATTTACTTTTAAGGGAAATATTAAATTAAGCGGTAAAGCTTGTGTCTCGATTGGTAAGATTGATATCTGTGCGGGATTTACAATTAGAGGTTCTGTCAGTATTTCTTCAGACGGCGAATTTGAAGTTTGTTTCTCGATTGGAATTGGAAAACTTGGTTTTGATGTTTGTATAAGCTACCGCAGATCGAATTCCATTACTGACGATTTTTATCAAGTTTTGGAATACAAAGAAATTCCAATAGAGCAAGTTCCCATTGAAAATAGATTTGAACCGGAAAATTTAACTCCGGAACAAAAAGCAGCAATGAATAAATATTTAGAGGGAAAGCGGTGATTAAAAATTTAATATTTATAGTAACGTTATTTATTATAACAGCTTCATGCGATACGGTGGAAGATATTGATTACACATATACGGTAGATAAAGCCTGGTGGACTGATAAAATTGATGGTAATCAGGATGGATACACACAATTCAGAAGATTGAATTTCATTGTTCTATTGAAAGAAGAAGTTACAAGAAAAATACAAGCGCGCATTTATTACAAGCCTGAAGATGCTTCCGCTCCGACTCTTTATGGTGTTACTTCTGAAATGGAAGTACTGGGCGGTGATTTGGACAACAAATTATCCTTTGCCATTGGAGCGCCTAATAAAGAATTGAGCAGAGATAAATACAACTTTTCGATAGAAGTTTATGAGGTAAATAATAGCAGGCTCGAAGCTCAGTCGGATAGTTCGCAAGTAGATTTATTCAACAATAAATTTGAAGAATCGGGGAATGATAATCCTTGTCATGTAAGATTCTGGTGGTCTAACAGTTATGACCGCAACGGCAACACATACTGGCGGTATTCTACGATGAATGTTAATGTCTATAGTAACAAGACTTACAACAAAAAAGTTGATGTCAAAATATTTTATAAGAAATCAACAGATGAGACATACAAACTATTTCAGACTAAAAATGATTACCAGGTAAAAGGTGAATTTGTTGATACTCTAAAATATGTATTTGGATTACCTGAATTGAAACTAACTCATAATCAGTACGATTTTAGAATTGAAGTTTATAGATCGGATATTAATGCACTTATTGCCATAAAAGATCAGGAAGATCCTTCATTAAATGATGTTGAGTTTGAATCGGATGAAGAAGACAGTTATCATTATAAAATTTCCAAAGTCTGGTGGTCAAATTCCGTTGATGCCGACAGGGACTTATTTACTAAATACAGAGATTTGAGTTTTGATGTTGATGTGGAAGAAAATGAGAACCGCATTGTGTATGCAAAGATCTACTATTTACATCCGGATTCAGCCGATTATACTTTTTATGATTCAACTGCGGTCTTCACAATAAGGGGAATTTCACCATCAGACAAGTATACTGTTGGAATTGGAACAACGAAAACCGAGCTTGATAGCAACCGCTATAATTTTTTAATCTCTATTTACGAGATTTTAAATATTACGGATAAGAGTGTAGAAGCTTCTGTCAGTGGAGATATTGACACTCTATTATATAAACAAAAATTTGAGACCTTGATGCAAGATGCACTTAAGAAGAAAAAATGAAAACTCCTAAATCTTACTTATTGTTTCTTTTGCTTTTTTATACTTGTGCAATTGCGCAGGTCAAAAATGAAATGCTCTTTGAAGAAACGCGTATTACTTTGAATAATGCTTTAGATAAAAACGCACAAATATTAAGTTTCCTGGATTTTAGTAAATCAACGGATCATTATAAAAAAGCTGTTGAGCTCTTTAAGTATAACGAAAGTTCAGTTTCAATAACAAATGAATTAGAAAAATCAATTACACTTTTAACAATAATTAATGAAGAAGTTGAGAGATACGGTGATTTTTTTAATGATGTTTTAAGTTCACGTAAGAACGCATTAATAAAAAGTGCCGATAGATATTCGCCATACTATTGGAATTTAGCGGAAGAGAACTTATTTGATGCGATTGAAGAATATAAAGATCGTAATTACAAAGAGGCATCTTCATTAATATCAACGGTTACAGGTTATTATTCGCGTGCAAGCACTTATGCCGAAAAGGTGAACAACTTGCTGAATAATTGGGATCCGATAAAAAACGCAGACAACTCTATTGCCTTTCTTTTATCGCCGAATAATTTTTCGGAAGGATTAAACAATTACTTCAAAGCTATTGAATTGCTATCTGACGGAGAAGAATTAAACACAATCAATGAAAAAATATCTGAAGCTGCTAAGTATTTTAATCTATCAACTTCAGTTGCAAAGGATTTTGCAAAAGTATATATGTCCTCTATCACTTCAAGGGAAGAAGCACGAAACGCCGGCGCAGAACAATATGCCGGTATTGAATGGCAAAAAGCAGAAGAGATTCTTATAAAAGCCGGACGTGAATTTGAAGATAAAGATTACGATTCCGCTAAAGAATATACAGCCGAAGCTGTTCAGAAATACAAAATAAGCAGGCAAACCGCCGTTAAGGAAAGATTTCTATTTACGCCAAGGCAAAAAATTGAACTTGCAGAAGAAAATGATGCGGATGATTATACCCCAAAAACTTTTGATAATTCTATAAAATATTATTTTCAAGCAGAAAATTTGATTGAATCAGATCGTTACACCGAAACAGAAGTCGCATCAATCGCTAAACAATCCGAGTATGAAGCCGATAAAGCATATTGGATTGCAAGAGTAATAAAATCAGTAAAAAATGGCGATACAACATGGGAAGACATTATTCTCAAATGGAATGTTTATGATTCAAATTTAGAACGATCAGAAACCACAGAAAGAAAAGATTTTGTAAAAATTGAACCGTTAGAAAAACCGTCAACTAGAATAATTTCAAAATATATTCCCGATGAATCTTACCTAAGACGTTATGCAGAAATTAATATGGAAATTTTTGAGGAAGGAGATAAGATATTATTGCGAGTGTATAATATTCTTTTCAAACCGGTCGGCTGGCGGCTTAATGATGAAGCAAAAAGCGTTTTAAACCAGTTAGTAATTGCATTGGAAGATCTTAAAGGTTCTCAGTACCAAATTTCTTCTTATACCGATGCAGTTGGTGCGCAAAGAATGAATATTGAAATTTCAGAATCGAGAGCGAAAACAATTCTTGATTATTTAAAAGAGCATTCAAATTATTTACTAAGCAAAATGACTTCTGCCGGATACGGTGAAATCAGTCCGATTGCCGACAATAGTAATTTTGAAGGAAGAAGAAAGAATAACAGAATTGAAATTCTAATCAGTAATTGATTACTCTAATTCCTTTCAGTTAATTATTCTTTATCAGCTTATTAATTAAATTATGATTAGCTGCGCTGGTTCGATAATTGAGAGAGACATATTCATTATTATAATCTATATTAATAACTTCGGCGAGTTCATAAATCTTCGATATTATTTTTGAATCGGCGTGGTTCAGTTTTATTTTATAAGCGGAAAAGTTCTGTTCGTAAATAGTAAGTAACATCTTTCTTAAATTACCTATGTTTATCCCGCGCTCAGCCGAAATCATAATGCTGTTCTTGTATTGCTTGGAAACATAATCCATTCTGTTCTTATCTTTTAATGCATCCACTTTGTTGAAGATTTTTATTTGCACTTTCTTGTGGCTGTTTAATTCTTCAAGTGTTGAATCAACCACATTTATGTGATCTTCAAAAAATTCATGTGAGACATCAATAACATGAAGAATCAAATCGGCCTCTTTTACAACGTTTAATGTGCTCTTGAAAGAGGCAACAAGATGATGCGGCAATTTGCGAATAAATCCAACAGTATCGCTCATCAGAATTTTTTTATTCTTTTCGATTTCAAAAGAGCGCGTTGTGGAATCAAGCGTTGCAAACAATTTGTCTTCGGTAAGAACTCCGGCATAAGTTAAACGATTTAGTAAAGTAGATTTTCCGGCATTAGTGTAACCAACAAGACAAGCTGTTATCTGATCTTTTCTTCCCGCGCTTTTTGTTACTTGCTGCGCCGTAATTTTTTTTAGATTCTCTTTCAGCTTACTGATTTTTGTGCGGATAATCCTTCTATCTGTTTCGATCTGTGTTTCACCGGGACCTTTTGTACCGATTCCCCCGTACTGTTTTGATAAATGTGTCCATGCACGCGTTAATCGGGGAAGCATATATTGAAGTTGTGCAAGTTCTACTTGAGTTTTCGCTTCGCGTGTTTTTGCGTGAGAAGCAAAGATATCAAAGATCAATCCGCTTCTATCTAAAACTTTACGTTCAAAAAGTTTTTCAAGATTACGAGCTTGTGTTGGATTCAAATCATCGTCAAATATTACAAGCTGAATATCATTCAACTCAATTAGCTGGGCAACCTCTTCGGCTTTTCCTTTTCCGATAAAAAATGCAGGATCGGGTCTGTAACGCTCCTGCATAATTTTGAAAACAGTTACAGCGCCCGCCGTGTTAGTGAGTAATTCTAATTCTTCAAGATGTTCTTCAACTTGAGCTTTTGAGTAATCCTCGGTAACGAGTGCAATTAATATTGCGCGTTCTATTGGAACAGGTTTAAGTTCAATCATTCTTGATTCCGTATTCTGGTTTCTGGATGTTTGATAAATCCTTTTTAGTGTTTCTTGCAACAAGTGATTCGATAATTGCCAATATCAAAACAGCGATTAAAAAATATTTCCATAGCTCAGTTCCAAATCGAGATTGGTAGATTACCTTAGTAAAATCATCGTTAGGCAAAAGCGAATAAGTTTTTCCTTCGAAACTAATTTGTTTCAAATAATCTTCAAACTCTGAAAACTCTGCTTTATCGGTAACCGATTCTTTAGGATCGTAATTAACCGAAATATAATCCAACAATTTATTAGATGAATAGAATTTGTAAATCCCCGCTTCATCCGTTTTGGTATAAACAAAATAATTTTTATTTGTTAACGAATCCGAATTTACATATTCATTTTCGCCACCGGGTTTCTCAACTTTTATTTGAGATATGGAATGATTAGAGATATCGGCAGTTATTTCCTGTCCGGCAGTAATTGTGTTCTGCTCTTTTACATTTGAAGAAGAGTATAACAGAAGTCTGTTAATTAATGGTGCAAAAAATCCTTTGAGAGGGAAATTATTCCAGCTAAGATTTAATGATGAATTAAACAGGAATACTTTTCCGGCACCAAGTTTATATTCGCTTAAGAAAGATGATCCATCAAACATTGAAATAATATTTTTGCCGTTACCGCCGGGGACAACTTTGAAATAATAATAAATCTCCGGCGATTCAACTTGCTGCTGCTTTTTGTTTTCAAATAGATCTGCAAAGAGCGGATCTTGATAATTGATTTTATCAAATAGAGCAGGCGAGTCTTGGGAATTTATTTTCCCTACGGCACTTACAGGAGAAGAAATATTTAATGAATTACACAACTTCTGAAAATTTGATAAAGTGCTTTGAGAACCGGGCATTAATATTAAACCGCCGCCGCTTTCCGTAAAGCTGATCAAATTTTTCCAATCGGTATTTCTTTCCGAGCCGGTAACGATAACTGCATCATAGTTTTTTAAGTTCAGCGATGAAACTTGCGATAAACTATTTTCTGTAATCTTCAATTTCTGTTTTGTAGGATCATCTATTGCAAATCTCACAAACTTTGCGTCATCCCGGTTGTCCGTAAGAAAAAGAACAGAAATTTTATCCGGTACATAAACGCTGAAAAATCTTTTGTTGTCTTGAAGGATGTCATCATCTTCAAGTTCAGCATAAATCTCAACCAGCCCAGTGTCCAATAGAGTTGTCTCGAATGGAATTATTTTAGATTCGCCCGCTTCAAGATTTACGCTTTGCTGCGCGCTTCTTTTCCCGTTAACAAAAAGAGATGCAACAGAATTATTGACGGATTGCCTGGAGTAATTTTTTACCGAGACATCAAAGCTTACTGTTTTTCCTTTTTCAAATATTTGATTGTTTGGTTTGATTTCTTCTATGCCGAGATTAGCAGGTTCTTTTTTAGATAGATCAATTAAATAAAGCCGGACATTGCTATTGAAAATACCGGAAAGATTAGAGAGTTCATTTAACGAATTATAAATTCTTCCTTTCTGCAGATCGGTAAGCAAATAAATTTCTTTATTATAATTTTTTGATTGATATAAAACTTGCGATGCTTTTACAACCGATTCGTTAAGAGTTCTGCTTACTACGGATATTTCCAGTTCCTCAATTTGTTTAGCTAATTGTTTGTGGTTGGTTGTTGGTTTATCCGCTTCATTAGATTGATTGCCGACGCCTAACAGAATGATCTCATCGCCATCTTGAAAGTTGGAAAGAATGCTTTTGGCAATTTGCTTGGCGTGATTTAGATAGGATCCGCTCTCTGTAACCACAGACATGCTGAATGTGTTATCTATTATAATAACTGCTGTTGTCTTAGCCGAAGAAGAATTCCCTATAGTAAAATTTTTTACTGTTGGGCGTGCAAAAGCCATTACAAGAAAAGTAATTATTGCAATTCGCATCAGCAGAAGCAGCCACTGTTTTAATTTTATTCGTTTAATCTTTGTCTTCTGAAGTTCTTTTAAAAAGGCGAGAGTGCTGAACTCAACTCTCTTTAACTTACGCAGATTTAGAAAGTGAAGAACTATTGGAATAAATGCAGCGATCAAACCAAATAATATAGCGGGGTTAAGAAATGTCATTTAATTATTTTATAATAATTCATGTGAAGTTATGCAAAGTGATAATTCCCAGTCGTTCTGAGTCCGGCACAGCGGGACGAAGAATCTAAAAATTTGATTTTAGATGATTTTGAAATTCTTCACTTCACTTCGTTCCGTTCAGAATGACATTTGTTTAATAAATTTTTTGAATTTGTGCACCGCCGAAATAGTGTGTTAGTATCTCATCAAAACCATAACCAAGTTCACCCATAACCGCTGCACCGATCTGGCAGAGTCCAACACCATGTCCCCATCCGGCGCCGTGTAAAATAAATTTTTTAGGAACACCTTTTACAATATTTTCTTTACTAACAACAAATGCAGAACTGTATAAATGTGTTTTTGAAAGAGTCTTTCTTATCTCAAGTTCTTTCCCGATCGTAATTGTTTTTTTAGAGCCAATGATTTTTAATTTGATAATACGCGTTGATGAGCCGCGTTCGACTGGAATTAGATCAATTATATCACCAAAATCAATTCCGCTTTTTGCTTTGATTAGTTCCGCTATCTCATCTTGTGTGTATTCGACTTTCCACCTGAAGAAATCATTCGTGGAATGATCGAAGTTGACCAGTATTGTTGATAGAATTCTTTCATCGGTTGTATTGCAGAAAGCTGGAGGTGAAGAATTTATCCAATGATCGGCAAATCTTTCTTTATTGATATCAACTCGGTCATCATTAAATCTAAATTTATAATCTAAGATAGGACTTAGGTATGGATGGGCAATATTTTCCCAGACATTTTCAAAAACTTCAGTAATGCCGCCGCAGCATTTTGAGTAACGTGTATCGCAGATCGTATCTTTATATTTTAGCACTAGTCCGCGCGTTGAAGCAATTGCGTTCACGGCATTATCATTAATAATTTTTGTTACACCTTGATAACGCTGGCAATGATCATCAGCGCAAAAATCGTAATCAGTGTGGTCTTCTCTGTCATACCAGCGGATAATTTCTTCGTCGCTGATTAGTTCATTTACTGCTTGCTTGCTCTTTTTTTCCAACTGGGCAAGCAGCCATCCTCTCGAAACCACTGAATGTGCTTTTAATAGTTCGATTGAGCTGTTAGCGCTCATTTCCGATGAGATAACACTTGTAAGATATTCTTCAAGCGGAAGAATATTGATAGCGGTAATTTGATCTTTCTCTTTAATAAATTTTAATCTTCCGCGAAATCTTTGATTCTCCTTGCTCTGCCAGTGAAAACCTATTCCGATTACTACATCTCTAAGAAGAAATGATTCTGTCTCAAGATCATTGGGATTAAAAAGTAATTCATCGGCAGAAAAAATTTCTTTTTTCTCCTGACTGATTGAAATCATATCACTGATCAATTTAGCTTTGAATCTGCCGCTGAACTTTTTATCCGATCCTTTCAAAGTAAATTCGCCGTAGAGATCAAAACGGATTTCTTTTTCGGTTAGTATACCTATGCTTACTAAAGGTTCATTCATTAAAGTTGTTCTAATAAATTTGGTTGCAATATAGCAATGGATGATTTAAGAAGGTAGGGCAATGGGAAGAGCTTTCAGCATTCAGCGGTCAGCTATCAGCCGTCAGCTTAATTGATAACTTATTGTGAATGTATTAATGAATTGAAAAGCAGGGTTACTGAGAACCAACAACTATTCTTGCTCTAAAAAAGATTTGTTATCTTTATTAAGTAAATTAATAAAGAGAAGATTTACCATTATGGATTACAGAGTTTTACTTTTTTATAAATATGTAAATTTTCCGGAACCGCTAAAATTTCAGCAAGATCATCTCCGCTTTTGTGAAAAGAATGATATAATGGGAAGAGTGTGGATCTCTACCGAAGGAATTAATTCAACAGTTTCCGGCACGATTGATAATATCAAGAAGTATAAGTCGGAAATAAAAAAATATCCCGAGTTTGCGGACATTTGGTTCAAGGAAGATGAACACAATGAACATGCGTTTAAGAAAATTCATGTAAGAGTTAAACAAGAAATTGTTAATGCAAGTTTTGGTGAGGTTGATCTTTCCAAAACAGCCAAACGTTTGAAACCGGAAGAGCTGAATAGTTTTTATGAGAGCGGAAAAGATTTTATAATTGTTGATGCCCGCAACGATTACGAAAGTGTGATCGGAAAATTTAAGAATGCAATAACACCGAAAATAGATACCTTCCGCGATTGGCCCGCAGTTGTTGAAGAATTAGAACAGTTCAAAAATAAAACCGTAGTTACTTATTGTACCGGCGGAATCCGTTGCGAGAAAGCTTCCGCACTTTTAGTTGAGAAGGGATTTAAAGATGTTTATCAAATGGATGGAGGAATTTGGAATTACATTACGCAGCATCCAGATAAATATTGGGAGGGAAGTGTTTTTGTTTTTGATGAGCGCAGAATTGTAACTCCCAACACGAAAGAAGAAATAAAACATATCGGCAAATGTTATTACTGCGGAGAATCCACCTCATATTACATCAACTGCCACAACCAGGATTGCGATTTGATGCTCTTAACTTGCGATAAGTGTAAAATTGAAAATGATTACTGCTGTTCTGATGAATGTCGTGAGACGCCGAACAGGAGGACAAGATATCATGGGTAAGAATTAGAAAAATTGAGTTTGTATTACTTTGTAAAAAGTAAATTTAATTCGTTAGGTATTGAAGTAAATTTAATTTTTATATCTTTTTGTATTTCCTCGGGTGGATTATTATAAATGTGTTCTTTTAATATTTTTCCTTTCGAATCAATTACCACATAACCAGCAAAAGAATTTTTTTCATGCTGTACAAGAACAATTTTTTGAATTACTCTATTATTTCTAGAATGAATGTCTATGAAAAACTTACCAGATTTGTAAAAGTGTTGTTCAGGAGACATTCTAAATTCACCAGGTGGAATTTCATTCGTATTATATTCAAAAATTCTTGCATTTAAATAATCATCAATTTTAATAGCCATTTTATCTTCATTGCTTATTCGGTATGTCGCAGATAATATTTTTTCATAATCAAATGCTTGTATTTGTACATTATAAAGTGGTAAATCAAAAACATTTTCAACACTAAATAGAAAAACATCATCACTATTATTACCCATAACCTTTTTTATCTCAACATAAGGATATCCTTCCCCACCAGACATATATTTTTCAATATATTCAGACTTTTCAATGAGCTTATTGTTAAGTGATACTATATTATTATGTTGTTCTTGTATTTTATTATCTCTCTCTTCTAGTATTCCACTTAATTTTTCTCTTTCTTTTTTTAACTCAGCAATTTGTTTCTTAAGATCAATATTTTCACTCTTAGTTGTATTTATTATTTCTAATTTATCAGCTCGAGAACTTTGAAATTGTCCTAAAGCATAAATGATTGCACCAATCCCTCCTAAAAACATAAATAATAATCCCACTATAGAAAGTATATTCATTTTGTTAATCATCTATTCGAATCTAATTAGAAATTTTTCAGATTTATAATTTACTGAACCTTAAATACGTTGTTTATTTACAATTCAAATATCAAAAGAAAGTTAGAAAAGTGATTTTGCTTTGTCAATAAATATGTTCTATTAAAAAGCTGATAGCGGTCAGCTTAAAAAGTAGGAAACGCAAAGTTTGCGTTCTTACCCGATAACTCAATAATTCTCTTTCAATAAAGGAGTGTCGTAATGTTGTTTGTTAGCTGGCGTTTTGAGCATTACGTAATAATTGCATTGTGATATCCTTGGAATCGGTTGTCCAAACATAATCAAAATGATGTTGCATTATTTCAAATGTTAGCGCGTGAGAATGATACTGAAAGATCGGGACTCTACCACCTATACATTCTCCTGGCCGTGCATAAGACAAACGTCCATAATGATACTGCTCTAGAAACAAAGTTCGTTTTGTCATAATCATAAAAGCAATAGGTGAAAAATCATACTGATGAATTTCCATCTGTATTTTTTTGATAACCTCGCCGTCAATACTATCGTTCTTTATATCTATTCCCAGAAGTTTTGCTCTCTCCTTCAAAAATAGTTGAAAGCTATCGATAGACCTCTGAATGTCATATATCGTCCCCCGACCTATTTCTATTTCCGATCTCTTGCCTGCTGCTTGGGAATCCGGGTTTAGCACAAGAATCTTGATGAGAATATTTGGGTCAAACATTTTCTCATCGATTGGTTTCGGAAGAGGCTGATGGTGAAATACCTCTGGAAATGCTATTCCTAGCAAACAAATTTCACTTGTTTGGGTGAACTCAGATTCTATAGCTTTTTGAAAAGATTCCCTATCGTCTACTCGTGATTGAAAAATATGGATTATTCCACTATCTAGAGCTCCTCTTACTATTCCCATGTGCTGGGACAGTGTCTTGAATTGGAAGAATTCTGAAACAGGGGCTGTAAGAGCAACAGCTATGAATGCTATACCAACGACATGGAAGAAAGTTCTCCAAAAATGGGGAAGTGTATTTTCAAATAGCAGACTCGGTAGTAGTAAGAGTACACCTAAGACAAAGATTATCAAAAATGGACGACTAGAATAGATGTTAATAAATTGGTGTCTCATTTCTTCACTCCTGTTTTAGCTCAAAATACCAGCTAACTAGTGTAACTACGCAATACTTCGTTTACCCGCCTGCCAAAGAACCTGTTCGGCGGGCAGGTCCTTCTAATATGGTTGGATAGACACCATAATTTTTTATTTTGTTTTTGTATTGCATAACCTATGAGAAAGTTAGAGAAGAGATTTAGCTTTGTCAATTAATTTGTTCTATAAAAAAGCTGACAGCATACAGCTATCAGCATTCAGCCGTCAGCTAAAATCATTTAATTATTTCTATTTCATAAACCAAACTTGTGTTTGGAGAAATTGCAAACCGCTTTTTCCCTTCGGTCTGTTTTGCTGCTGTTAGCTGCAGCTTGCATCCCTAGCGATTGCCAGAGATTCTCAACGGAGAGAATCAGGCTTGGCTGGGGCAAGTTCTTTGATTGACGAATTCGCAGCGGGTGTCGTTGTTGACGATGTCGGCGCTGGTTGATGATTGAGAATCACCAACACCAGAACAATCGAAGCCAACAAGTTGAGATGGACCAGTATATAGCACCTTCTGAGGTGGTGTTCGAAAATAAGGTCTTCCTGGGTTAGTACGACCGGATTATTCGACTGCAGTTGGAAGATTAACCTTCTCCATTCATTGCACTTATCCCAGATGTGCTCCTCAAGGATGCTACCAGTAAGGCCCAAAAGAAGCCAGATAATTCCGAGAAATATAGACCAGAAAATCGTGAAGGTGTCCCAAACAATGCAGAACGAACTGTCTCGTGTAGCGATGAGATATGAGCCCATCAAAACAAACGGACCTACATAGAGTGTAAAATTAATCCGAGAACGGAAATCCATCATCGCTTTGGTATAGGACTGGATTTCTCGAGAGAGATGCTCGATGAGCTCCTTCTGGTGATTGAGTGGAGTTGCCTTCATGTTGATTCTCATGATGTGGATTCCTATGACGCAAGTTGCGGCTAACTAGTGTAACTACGCAATCCCCATCGCTTTTATAAGAAAGTTAGAGAAGAGATTTAGCTTTGTCAATCAATTTGTTTTATAAAAAGCTGATAGCGGTCAGCTTAAAAAGTAGGGAACGCAATCCTCCAAAGGCGGACAAGAGTTTACGTTCCCTACTCTGTTACCCACTACAAAAGTAAATTAATGGTTATACAGTCTCACTTTGCACTGTTCGTCAGCTTTCCGCTAAGCCCTTATTACCAGCATACCAGATTTTATCTTATCTAAGTGTCACTTTTAAATGAGGTATTATCGTCTGTGGCATTATAATTCCCATTGAAATACTTTTGTCCCGTGAAAAAGAGTAAACATCTCGTTGAGTTAGGCAATCAAATTCGTGAAGAACGAAAAAAGAAAGGTCTGTCGCAAGAGCAATTAGCTTTTGATGCAGATGTTGACCGTTCTTACGTTGGTGGTATTGAAAGAGGTGAAAGAAATGTAAGTTTTTTAACACTCGTAAAAATTGCTGACTGTCTTGATTGTGATGTCGCAAAATTCACAAAAAGAATTCCTAAATGACTTGGCAAAAAGACATAGAAAAATTTTGTGAGCATTATAATATTCCTGTCGAGTATTTAGCGGACACATTAAATGAACCGAAAGTAGTCCCGATGATTAGAGGTAAAGCTTTTGAATTTTCAGTTTTGAGAAAATTAAAAGAACTATTGCCAATAAGTAAATGGAATGTTCAAAAAAGTTTAGTCAATGCTCAATTGGGTTCGCACGATGAAGATGTTGCCATAATTCACAAAGAAAGAGAAACAAGATTAAGCGTGGAGTGTAAATTAGCAGGCAAGGGAAGATTTAAAAAATTACGCAATGGTGATTTTGTAATTAATGTCAAGTGCATGCGGTCACGAACATTAGGCCAGAATATTGTTAACCGGATTGCACCGCAGTTGGGGATTTCCGCAAAACTTTTAAACATTCACAATGACCAATACCGTTTCAACGATTTTGACTTTGTTGTAACATCAATAGGAAATGCTTTTTATGAAACCGATGAAGATGGTCTGTTTTATTGGTCTCCAAACGAAGACGGAACTTATTTTTTAACACGACTATTTAACACAAAAGACCAAGATACCTTGCAAAAATTGGCTTTTGAAAAAATGTATATTACCTCATCTAAAAATTTGTCAGTCGGAAGTGGATTTCATACCTGCGTAAGGCGAACTTGTCCAAAACCGAAAAAATGTGGATTTATTCCTAACTATCCACCAATTAGTTTTAATGCTGAAACATTATTGCCAACAAACGGATGGTTTCCAATTGAAGAAGCCGAAGAATTTATTTTAAGCGTACTCAGCGAAAGGAATGGATAATTGATTTATTACTTTCTCACTGTAATTAAGAATAAATAATTCCTTTCCTTTATATCTTTCGCCTTTTTTTGCAGTACCATTTTTTTGGTCGTCTGTTCTCTGAATGCAGTAGTTCCATTCTTTGTCGTGCATTTCAGTCATCCAACTATAAAGCTCCCTAATTTCTGGTGTATTGTCGTAAGTGAGAAATAATTTTAAACGGTCATTGTTTCTTTTCAAACATTTTGCAAGTCGGGAATGGTCTTGCTTGGAAAAAAAGTGTTGATAGAATTTATCCTGATCTGCATTGAAGTATGGCGGGTCTAAAAAAAGCAATGCACCGTCAGGGGCATTATCAATTACTATTTCAAAATCAAGATTTGTTATTTCAACGCCTTGTAATTTTTTACTTGTCCTGATAATATTTTGTGCCCAATTTTTTGGTTGCATTGAAAATTTGTCTCCGTAACCCCAATACATATTTTGGTTGTTCATAATGCCACTATATGAAGTGCGGTTAAGATAAAACCATCTTCCTGCTCGTTCAATATTGTTGTTCGGTTTGAATTCATTTTTGAAAAAACTATGTAATTCTTTTGTTGCTGGCAAAGGATTTCCTTCTAATACTCCTTCAATTGAACTGTCAGGAATTCGGCTTTCTTTTTCTTTTCTTTTTTTGAGAAAGTAGATTAAATCGTCTGGATTGTCTCTGATTGTCAAATAAACATTTATAAGGTCACTGTCAATGTCATTAAGTTGGTTATACTCAACTTTTGACTTTGCAAAGAAAATACTGCTTCCACCTGCGAATGGTTCAATATATGCTGTGTGTTGCGGTATATGAACAAGAATTAGTTTCCTTGCGTAAAATTTACCGCCTGCGTATCTAAAAGGACTATTTATTGTTCCATTCATAATGCAAATATAATATGAGGTATTAAAGTCCGCAAATGTTTTTTAAAAATTTTTCAACAAATTTATGAAAAGTAAGCTTTGTTATCTGGAGGACTGGAATGTGTACTGTTGCATAACTAGTGTAACTACGCAATCCACCTTCTGCGGATTTCGTTTATCCTTCTAATCTTATGAGAAAATTAGAAAAGTGATTTAGCTTTGTCAATCAATTTGTTTTATAAAAAAGCTGACAGCGATCAGTTTAAAAAACAGGAAACGCAAAGGTTGTGTTCCCTTCTTCTTGTAAATAGTAAAAAATCTGAAAACAAAATCCACAGATGATTATGGACGCATAACGGTACGAGCAACCCACAGTGCCGCTACGAGCTACGAATGACAAATTCTTTCTGCGAAGTGGCTGGGTTAGTGAGCACAATTAAAGGATATAAAAAGCGAACGAGTTTAGCATCGTTGTTATGCGGCATTGCAATTTATTATTTTAATACTTCTAAAAATTCTTCAACCGTTATTCCAGCTTTTGTGATTAAGCTACGTAATGTACCTCGGGCAATTTCAGGATGATTAGGGATGGAGAGTGTGGCGATATGTCCTTTTTTAGTAAGAATAATATGACTTCCACGTTGTCGGGCGACCTCCCAACCCAGTTTCTCAAATGCATGAACTACTTCGCGAGGTCTAAGGATCGGAACAGGAGGCATTACACCTCAACTTCAATTTGACGGGTTTCGACCGTAACAGGTAACCCTTTTTCAGCCCTTACCTCGAGGCATTCTTTGATTGCCTCTTGAATGTTCCGTTCAGCTTCCTTTTCCGTCTTTCCCTGACTTACACATCCTGGGATGGCAGGACACTCTGCAATATACACCCCATCTTCATCCTTAAATACGTTGATTAAAAACTTCATTATTATGCCTTTCTGAAAGAGTTATTTATAGAAATATATATTTATATGAACTAAATCGCAATGCTACACAACGTTTCTCGGCTTGGCTGTAAAAAGCTGACAGCAATTAGCCGTCGGCTAAAAACATTTCAATAAAACTCACTCATCCTTTTCAGTTTGCCGTTAAACAAAAGAAACGGCACTTTTATTATCATTAATGAATAATGAATCCAAAGATCTGTGAGTTTTTCTTTGAACAGGGGAGTATGGCTGTTCGATTTTTTTAGCCAGTATTGATAAGGATAACAATGAGAGGGTTCATCTTTTTCGATTACTTTAAATATTTTAAGAAGTGTTTCGTTTTTCTTAATAAGACTATTGTTCAGCAAAGTCTTAACCTGCTTTAATCCGCGGAGCTCCGTCATCATAATCAAACGGCATAATTTGAAAAACTTTTCATTGTTATTAATTATAGAATTCTGATCCAGCTCTTCTATCTTTACCTTGAATATATGTTTTACAAATAAATCTATATAACCATACTTATCAGTAACAAAAAAGGGCATTCTTTCGTTTTTACTGAAATAGTTTTTAAACAACAGATAATGTTTTCTTTCGTCATCGGTATGCTTGCGTACTGCCGCAATAAACTTCTGTTCTTCGGGGTATTTTTTATTTATAGCAGCAAGAAGTTTTTCCAATTCCATATAGCCGGTATATTCATTATAAATGTAAATTGATAAGAGTACATCATAAAACCGTGTAAGTAATTCTCCCATTCAATTTCTCCCTAATGATAATTATTAGTATTAATGTAAAGAAAAATTCCCACGGTAGTCAAGATCCGTAACTTGGCCGCTACTTCTTACTTTTATGTCAAGAAATGGTTCTCGATAGCCTTGTATTTGATATCGCAATTTGCGATGTCAAAGCATAGTACTCATCCTTTGTGAGTTGAAATATGAAGTCGCTAGGAAAACGATCTTTATTTCGTTTTAATCTTTGTCAATCAATTTGTTCTATAAGAAAGAAATCAGCCATTAGCTTTTTAAGACTAACTGCTAAAAGCTAATGGCTAATTGCTGTTTAAGATGGATCATTAAGAGAGCCGATAAAAATAATGGCTCCACTGTTTTTCTCACGAATCAAGAACAAAAACGGCCGATCAAATCTAATAGTGTTACCACCTATGGATGTAAGACCAATTGTAACTGAAGTAACTGCTGCTGCTTCAGTGCCTTCTTCATTTACATCAACGTACGTTTTGTGGTCCACACTGCTGATGTAGGCATTGCCCGCTCCTCCATCGTAGAGTTTTTTGAAATTAGCTTTGTCAGGATCAAATGCAATATCCATTCCCAATGCTTTTAGTACGTCGTTTAATTTTATCTTGTATTCAAGCTTAAAGCGGGGAAGAAATAAGTTCTTTTTAGAACTAAGCAGTTGACCAATTACAGAATCGAAATTCTCTCTGGTTAAAAAAGAAACAACTTCCTGCAGATTCTTGCCGTAGTTTGGGAGAAACAACGTCATGCTGAAAGCACTGCTTCCGTAAGGTAAATCCACTGCGGTAAAGAGTTCGTTGTAGAATGTGGAAATGTCGGTTTCTTGTTCCATCATTTTTATAGCAACTCTTTTGCCTGCTTGAGTTGTAAAGAAATCATCTTTTGTTTTGTTCTGGTCGAACTTGTACTTCCATGTTCCTTTGAAGTAAACGGCATTGATTAGATACATAATTGTTTCTGCGGAAATCCGTTCAACAATTTTATCTATCTTCTCTTTTGTAGCAGTCTTAACCCAATTATTGATCACCGCTACCGTTGCCGGATCGCCGAAGTTCATCGCGTTAACAACCGCGTTGAAATACTTTTTGTTTGTCTCAATAAAATCTGTTTGGAAGGTGTAATCCTTATTGTACCAGATCGAATTAGCAATGTTCATTGTTACTTTTGGATCGATTGAGCCGAGCAAAGTCATCAGCGATTGATAAGTTTCATTTGCTTGCTGTCTTGTAAAAGAATCCAAAGACAATGTTGATTTCATCGCATCATAAGTAGTTCCGTCAGCTCCGTTTAATGTCATGCCCAACGCCATAGAAATGCTAAAAGGCGAGACGAAAAGATTTGCACCGGGTTCAGTATCGTAAATTTTTTTGAACAGCTTAAAAGAAAAGTTATCAGTAGAATTAACCAACTGTTTTTCCAATACGGTTAATTGCCGCGGTGGGTCTATTATGGGATCGCTCGGCTTATCGCTGCAGGAAATAAACGTTATGCTTACTGCCAGAAGAACAATGAATGAAATAGTTTTCATTTTGATTCTCCATTTATTCAAAAACACTTAATCAGTCTGATTTATAATTAGCGTTTATATTTTACTTAATTATTTCAAGTAATTCAATGAATAAACTAATCTGATGAGTGAAGAGATCACAAATCGGTTTTTTCGGGAATAGAATTACAATGGCTGTCAAGGGTTTTTTGTAATTTCATCTGAGTTACTGAATAACATCAATTCTTCATTCTCATCCGGAAAGGTAATCGTCTTGAGAAATTTTAGGCCGATTTTTTCTAATAGTTTAATTGACTGTTTATTTGTTGGAACCGTAATTGCAAGTACGCAAGAGATATTTAATACATCTTTAGCGTAATTCATTGTAGCTTTAACAATTTCATAAGCAAAACCTTTCCCCGTAAATTCAGGTAAAAACGCAAAACCAATATCAGGATTCTCCAGATATTCCCGTTTAAGCAATCCGCACATTCCTATTGGAGTTTTATCATTTTTTGTTTCAACTAATGACAATCCAAATCCATTTTCCCTGTAACTTTTAATTGGTCCGTTCAGAAGATAGTTAACCGCTTGTTCCTCTGTCTTAACGTTTCTGTCGCCAATAAATTCCAGCCAGCCCTGACTATTAAGAAGTTGGATAATAAATTTTGCATCGCCAATAGTAAATTCTCTAAGGGCTAAGCGCTCAGTTTCCAAAATATATTTCATTGCTACTCTTAATTTTAAATGTAGAATTTATTAGAGGCAATTTTTCTACTAATAAATTATTTCTTGTTCACTATTTCTATTTCATAGACCAAACTTGTGTTTGGAGAAATTGCAAATCGTTTTTTTCCTTCGATCTGTTTTCCGTACACAACATTATTTCCGTAAGCTAATTTTGATTGAGCAATCACTGTACGCTGTTCGCCGGGTTTCATGTCTGCAATTGATTCATCAAGTGCGGGATTAATTTTTGTCTTTCCTATTATATACTCAAACACTTCCGGTTTATCTAAAGTATTTGGTCTTCCATCAACACTAGTGCTTACAAATTTATTTCCATCTAATAAAAAACTTCCTTTATACTGAACTTTCAAAACAGTTCCGTCGGCAGGTTTATCACCTGTTCCTTCTTTCAGAATTAAAAATTTCAATCCGCTCGTTGTTTCTTTCACTTTAGGAAATTTCTTTTTAATCAGTTCCGCTTCTTTCTTTAATCTCTTTTCTTCTTCAATTTTTATTTTTGCATTAGCTTCTTCAACCATCTTCTTGAATGATTCAGTAGTTACTTTAAAATCCATTGCCTTCTGTCCTATGTGCGAGATCAGCACACTTTTTATTGTATCGCCTTGAACAATTTTATTAACTACATCCATTCCATCTGTAACCGAGCCGAACAAAGTATAATTTCCATCAAGATACGAACGGTCACCAAGTGTAATGTAGAATTGACTTCCGTTTGTGTTGGCGCCTGCATTTGCCATTCCAAGCATTCCGGCTTTGTTGTGTGACAGACCTTTGTAAATCTCATTCGGGAATTCATAACCCGGTCCCTCGGTTTCTTTTCCGGTCGCCGGCATTCCTGCTTGTATTACATGTCCGGCTACAACACGGTGCCAAATGCTTCCATTGAAATATGGTTTATCTTCAGGCAAAGCATCGTTCTTAATTTTTCCTTCTGCAAGTCCTACAAAATTTGCAGCAGTCATAGGAACATGTTCGTAATCAAGCTGAAGTGTAATTTTACCTTTGTTAGTATTTAGATCGGCATAAATTCCTTCCGGTACAAATGCGCCCTCGCGCGGAAGAAGATGATCTAAATTTGCTGCACCGTACGCAAGCAGTGCAATTACGATTGAGGAATGTTCTTGTGCATCGGGAATTACTTCATTGTATGTATCAAGCGGTGTGTGCCATGTTTTTGTATATTGATGCGGACCTTCAAGACGGAGACCGGGCGCCGGAACACCTGCCATTGTAAAAGAAAAACTGTCTGTGCCGCCGCGTCCTGCTTTTCTAAACGGCTGGGACTCGGTTAGTTTGAAAGGATATTTTAATCCGGCTGATTCGATCGGCTCAACAATTTTTTTCATGTCATCGAACATAACTTTAGGAACACCGATGCTTACTGCAGGATTTGTTCCGCTGTCTTTGTTTATCACAAGCGAGATTTTATCTAGTATTTTTTTATTTCTACTGACCCATGATTTAGATCCCACCAATCCTTGTTCTTCCGCAGCGTAAAGATGAATCATAATTGATCGTTTAGGTTTAGCGCCTGCTTTCATCATCAAACGAATTGCTTCCATCATAGTTGTTACACCTGAACCATTATCAATTGCACCGGTTGCAATATCGTATGAATCAAGATGCCCGCTGATTATAATATATTCATTCGGAAATTTTGTACCGGGAATTGTTCCGATCACATTATAATATTTGATCGGACCGGGCTTGAAAAAATTTCGAATTTCAAATTCTAGAATTACTTCCTCATTCTTTTCAACGAGAGATTTTATTTCATTGTATTGCGTATCAAGAAGTTTTATATCGCAAAGAGTAGGAAGGTTATCCCACGATTTAACGCATCGCGAATCTAAAGTGCGGATTGGAACATGTGTTAATTGAATTGTTCCGAGCGCGCCGACTGCCGTTAATTTTCTTGTAAGCGCCACAACAGAATCGCGGTCGCGTGGCAAGCCGGTATTTTCTCCGTCAATCATTACCCAGGCACCGTTCATTTTACTTTTCACGGAATCAAATCCGGCATCGGTCTTCGGCATTATTACAACCGGTCCGCGCTGAATCCCTTTTGTTCCGGCAGTATATGATGGAGTTACAAATTCTAAAACTTTTTCTGCCGGTTTGATCATTTTACCAGCCCAATGCCCGCGGAGAAATCCAACCGGCACTTCGCCTACTTCATCTAACTGAACTTTTAAGCCCCAGCTTTTTAATTCATTCATAGCCCAATTGCATGCGGTTAGATATTGATCGGAACCCGTTAATCTTCCGCCGATTCTGTTGTTAAGAATATCTTGATGCCGCATAACTTGATTGTCGGTTTTTCCGATCTCAATAATTTTTTTTACAACGGGATCCTGCTGCGGAAAAATGATTGCGGTGAAAACTAAAAGTAGTAATGTTGATTGGAGTAATAATCGTTTCATAAAGGTCTCTGGTTTCTAATTGGAAAATTTCGAAACAAATTAATGAAAAGAAATTTTGGACGGAATAAGAATTTAATTAAGAAGTGTTAAAAGTGTTTCGGAGACGTGAAAAGTGAAAGGCAAGAAGCTAGAGGCGAGAGGTGGTTCTTAATCAGGTCTGCTGTTGACAGCTATTATTGGTCGTGATTTATTTTCCGGATTACATCTTCGATTCCACCGGAACAGATCAAATATTTCTCACGTAAAAAGCACCCCGCAAATAGCACGGGGCAAGCTGAGACAGATTAACGGCACTAAAATAACCATTGACAAGATATGTATCTCATCATAAATTAAAGTTGTATTTTTTGAGGAGAATGTTATGAGACTACGAATAGTTTTCTACGCTCTTCCACTATTTCTGCTGGCATCCGAGCTGTACGCACAATGGATTTCAATTCGCACAGTCCCGGTTATCGCAAGCAATCAATCCGAGTTTCAGCCATCACTTGCGCGGGGAATGGGAAATCTTTCAATCGCGTTTGATGATTCGCTCGGCAGTCAGTTTATCAATCCGGCAAAAGCATCTCTGTTGAACGGCATAACACTTTTCGCTTCTCCATCGCGGAACAGTTGGAGTAATGAAAATGGACGAGCGGTATTTGCCGGAGGCGGTTCATCGTTCTATCCGGGCGCATCTATTAATTCAATTCCGTTCGGTGGATTCTTCAAATCTGATAACTACTTTGGCGGAATCATGGTTGCATATCAGGGATACGCCGGAGAAAGATCGTTGAATAACTTCAGTTTTATAGGACCAGCAAGTTCTTATATGGTAGATGTAAAGAGAACTGATGTTGGCAACAACACTTACTTGTACGGTTTGTTTGGCGTGTCAATCCCGAATACCCGTCTCTCCGTTGCAATAAGCGGCTCGTGGGGAAAGTTCGGAGCTTTTGACGGCGTAAACTTACTCTACCCCGGCGCATTGGATCTTAAACAAGATGGCGAAGCTTGGGAAGTAAAATTTGGAGCTTTTGGAGAATTGGCTGACGGCGATAGACTGGAATTTGTTGCCGGGCGAAGTATCTATAAGGCAACGCACGAAGTGAGTTACTCAGACTTTTCCTGGTTCTGGCGAGGCCCGCTAATTACAAACTTTATAAGAACTGAGATCAACAAAGATGAAACAAAAGAATGGCTTATGTATGCACGCTATTTGCGACCGATAAATAAATTTTGGAAAGTCGGCGTATCATTAAGCGTGAACTGGAAAGACCATCCTAAAATTCCAAATTACAATCTTGCTAATATTCCCCGTGACCCCGGAATTTCTGCTGCGCACAATATTGGAGTTGGAGCGAATTGGTCGAATAGTAAATCGCTGTGGGGTTTCGAATACATCTATGAACCGATCACAACTAATACATGGGCAGAAGCCGGCGAACAAATTCTGCCGCCGCCAAATCAAAATCTTCCCCCGAACTTCAAAACAATTGAAAACTTTTTCACTTTCTACAATCATATAATACGAATCGGACATCAGTGGCGGTCCAAGTTGGAATGGTTGGATTTTCGTTTTGGTGTGCAGCTTCACTTCTATAAATACAACATGAATCAGAACGACAATATTCGCCGCACAGCCCGCGTGTTTTCAACAGATTGGCTGGAAACAACTGCAAGCGGCGGGTTGACTGCGAATCTCGGTAACGTTAGGTTGATGTATACACTGCAGCTTGTGTTTGGAAACGGGATGGTTGGAACTGCGTCTATGGCGACTATTAGAACATTTAGTGCCAACGCCCACACTGCCGATTTTCTTCCGGCGCCGTCTGCCAACCTTGTCGTTGACAAAATTACTCTCGTAACTCAGCAGTTGACATTTGTTTATCAACTCGAATAGGAGATTATTTAGAGGGGAGAGAACAAATGTGAGACGTGAAAGGTGAAACGGCAGTTGTGATTTGGTTTTGTCACCTTGCTGGATTTCTCCCGTAAAAAGCAGGGGACAGGTTTAATAATACTTGTCTTCCGCAGGCATGATTAAAACCAACTTTACCTCCCCACCTTCAACCTAACATTTTTTTCATCAACAGTAAATCAAATATTCTCGATATCATTTTTGTAATACTTTATTTATTTTGTAAATAGACTTACACACAAAGAGTCATCTCAAAATGCAATGGGCGGGAAAAATATTTTTTGTTGTAGCTCTTCTAAGTACATTTCTCTTATCAAACATTTTTGCTCAAACCGGATCAGTTCTTACATTCAGCGAATTAATGTTCAATCCTTCCGAAACAAACGGCGAGTTCGTGGAAATCTATAATACATCCACAACTGAAACAGTTGATCTTACAAATTATAAATTCAAATATTATACATCTTCTAATAATAATATTGTTGCTCTATCCGGAGGAATGCAGTTGAGTCCGGGAAAGTTTGCAGTTATCCTACAAGGTAATTACGATTATACAAACGGGATTTATAAAACATTAATTCCCTCCGATGTAATTGTTCTTAAGATCAGCACAAACAATTTTGGTTCATCGGGTATGGCAAATACAACAAGCAGAGATGTTTATTTAGTTAATGCCGCCGGACAAACGATTGATACTTATACTTATTCTGCGGATAACTCTGCAGGCATCTCCGACGAGAAATATATTCTTTCTAAAGATAATACTGCCGCAAACTGGAAGAACTCATTAACAACTCACGGAACACCCGGAAAGAAAAACTCGGTAACTCCGGCAAATTATGATCTCTCCACTACAATTACAGGAATTAATCCAGCAAATCCCGTTGCCGAAGATTCTGTTGCTGTTACAGTTAAAGTAAAAAACATAGGACGGTTAAACGCAGCAAATTTTTCTGTGGAAATATTTAATGATATAAATCTGGATTCTCAAGGACAGGCAAACGAAAAGATTTTTACTCAAAACTATTCCAATCTTGCAAGCAATGATTCATTGTTAATTACTAAAAAGATTTATGCTGCGGCAGCCGGAGCTTACGGATTTGTAGCCCAATCAAATTTTGCACAGGATGAAAAATCATCTAACGACAAAGCAGTTATTACTTATAATGTTTCAGAGAGACCGGTAAGTTTCAATGATATTGTAATCAACGAAATAATGTATGCACCTTCGACCGATGAACCGGAATGGATAGAAATTTTTAACAGATCTAATCGCACATATAATCTTAAAAATTGGAAAATAGGAGACAACAGTTCGTTAACAACAATTTCCACCGGTGATCTAACTCTTAATCCAAACCAATATTTAGTTATAAGTGATGATGCTACGATAATTAATTTTTATACTGTAAGTTCTCAATGGGTTGCAAAAGCGCTTCCAAGTTTAAGCAACAGCGGCGATCAAATAATTCTCAAGGACAATCAGAACAGAAAAATTGACAGCTTAAGTTATCAGCCAGGCTGGGGCGGAAATACAGGCGGCAGATCATTAGAAAGAGTATCACGGGAATTATTAAGTACAGAATCTTCCAACTGGAAATCTTCTACAAGTATTCTCAAAGCGACACCGGGAAGAATTAATTCTGTTACCGCTAAGAACAAAGATTTGTCTGTTAAGCAATTTGTTTTTGTGGGTGTGTTTGCAGAAGTCGGCAGGCAAATTCAACTTAAAGCAGAGATTGAAAATCTCGGCAGCGATAATGTGATCAATTTTGCAATTCAGTTTTACAAAGACATCAACAATAATTCTATCGGTGAACAAAACGAACTTGTAAGTGAGGAGCTTCTACAAAATATTAATGCAGGTCAAACCAAAGAATTTATTTTAAACACTACTAATTTCACTTCCGGCAACAATCGCTTTTTAGTATTCGTTGAGTATGGAGAAGATCAGTTTCCAGAAAACAATTCTACCGCGTTGAACATAACCGGTTATATTATAAATGAACTGCGCGGCGACTTAGTAATTAATGAAATAATGTATGCGCCAAATTCTCCGGAACCCGAGTGGTTAGAAGTTTATAACCGAAGTTCAAGAATAATAAATATGTTAGGTTATAAAATTGCCGATGATGCTACTACTACACGAGTTATTAACTCATCAACAGTTCTCAATCCGGGCAATTATCTGGTTTTAGCAAAGGATAGTTCGATAGTAAATTTGCACAATAATATTCCGTTACTTAGAATCAGCACATTTGCATCGTTGAACAATTCCGGTGATAGAGTTATGCTTCTTGATTCTTTGAATAGGGTAATTGATTCGCTCGATTACAAATCTTCTTGGGGCGGAAGCAACGGTAAATCGCTTGAAAGGATAGATGCGAATAGATCTTCGGCAGATTCGACAAATTGGAAAACATCTACTGCAGTCAAAGGATCAACACCGGGATATTTTAATTCAGCAACACCGTATGATAATAACTTAGCAATCTCGATTTTATCACACTCCCCGCTCTCACCAATTAAAGGCGATTCTGTTACGATAAATATTAAGATAGAAAACGTTGGTAAAAATGCCGCCGCCAATTTTTCGCTTGAGATTTATGATGATGTGAATAGAGATTCGGTAGCACAAAGCGTAGAAAGAATTTCAATTAAAAATTTTACTTCACTTGCTTCATCAGCATTCATAACAACACAAATAAAAATTTATTCCGCAGAGGTAAGAGCGTATAGAATTATTGCAAAACTTAATTTTACAGCCGATGAGGTGCTTTCCAATAATACGGCATTCAAAGAATATTCGGTATCGGAAATTCCGGCAAGTATAAATGAAATTGTTATTAACGAAATTATGTACGCACCATCAAGCGATGAACCGGAATGGATAGAAATTTATAACAGATCTAACCGCGCACTGAACTTAAAAGACTGGAAAATTGGAGACAACACTGCTCTAACCACAATCTCATCAACAGAGTATTATTTTAATCCAGGCGAATATCTTGTAATCAGTGGTGATGCAGTTATTTCAAATTATTATAATATTACTTCGCGGCTGTTGATAAAGTCTCTGCCGGGTTTAAGCAACTCCGGTGATGATGTGAAATTAAAAGATAATTCAAACAGAACAATTGATAGTGTAAAATATTTACCGGCATGGGGAGGAAACAGCGGCAGATCCTTAGAAAGGAAATTTGCCGATTCATTATCAAATAGGCAGTCAAATTGGGGAACTTCAATCAGTCCAAATAAAGCTACGCCGGGAAAATTCAATTCAATATCACCGCTTAGAAACAATCTCTCAGTTTCGATTCATTCTGTTTTACCCGCGGTTCCGATTATAGGAGATTCCGTTTCAGTAACGATCAAGATTGAAAACATTGGAAAAAATAGAGCCGATAATTTTTCAATGGAAGTGTTCAATGATTTAAATCTTGATTCTACACCTCAAGAAACAGAAAGAATATCAATTAAAAATATTTCTTCGTTAATTTCATTTTCTGCTATTTCATTCCAGGTAAAAATATATGCCGCAGAAATTCGGTTGTACAGAATTATAGTGAAGGTGAATTATTCACTTGATGAAGATCTTTCTGATAATTCAGTGATGAAAGAATACACTGTTGTAGAAGTACCCGCTTTTTCCAAAGAGATTGTAGTTAATGAAATAATGTATGCACCCTCCAACGATGAACCGGAATGGGTGGAGCTAATAAATAAATCGAGCAGGTCATTAAATCTTAAGAACTGGAAAATTGGAGATAATACTGCGCTCGCTACAATTTCTACATCGGATTATATATTGAATCCCGGCGAGTATCTTGTAATCAGTAACGACTCAACCATATTAAATTTTTATCAGATGATAACTAAACTTCTTGTAAAAACTTTACCATCTCTCGGTAATAGCAGTGATAATGTAATTCTTAAAAGCAACACTAATACAACAGTTGATTCTGTAAAATATTTCTCGTCATGGGGAGGAACAGGAAATAAATCTTTAGAACGAATTAGTCTTGATGTCTTGAGCAATGATCCGGTAAACTGGAAAACATCTCAAAGTAAATTTAGAGCAACACCGGGAAGAATAAATTCAACCGCAATCAAAACAAATGATCTTTCTTTGAAGAGTCTAACATCAACATCAAAATATGCAGAGATCGGAACAAGCATAAAGGTTAAAGCTGTTGCAGAAAACCTCGGCTCATCGTTGGCAGAATCATTTACTATAAAAATATTTAACGATAAAAATTTTGATGCTATAGATCAATCCAGAGAATTGATCAGCGAAACCACCGGGACAAATCTTGCTGTCGGTGCTTCAGCAGTCTTTGAATTTTCGGTTTCAAATTTTATAACCGGCATAAATCAATTTCTTGCAAAAGTAGAATTGACAAAAGATGAATATTCAGAGAACAATTATTCATTGTTAAATATTAACGGAGTAGTAATTAACGAACGTAAAGGTGATTTAGTTGTTAACGAAATCATGTTTGCGCCTGCTTCACCCGAACAAGAATGGATTGAAATATACAATGCCGGGACAAAACAAATAGATCTTAAAGGCTATAAAATTTCTAATCTGAAGGACACAACAAAAGTTATAAACAAATCAATTCTTCTTAAGCCGGAAGAGTTATTTGTAATTACAAAAGACACAACAGCTTTCTCAAAATATCCGAAAATTCCAAAATTAATAGTGTCATCTTTTCCAGCTTTGAATAATTCCGGTGATAAAGTAATTCTTCTGGATTCACTTAACCGTGCGATAGATTCACTTGCTTACAAATCAACCTGGGGCGGAAGCGGCGGAAAATCTTTGGAACGGATCGAGACAAAATCATTATCAACCGATTCAACTAATTGGAAAACAAGTACGGGTACAAACGGTGCTACACCAGGATTTGTTAATTCTGTTTCAAAGAAAAATATTGATTATGCAGTGAAGAGAATTTTATTTAATCCTATTGCTCCAATTGTAAATTCTAATGTTTCGATTTCGTGTGAAGTTGCAAACCTTGGGAAACTATTTGTGAGTACAACCTTGGTTCTAAGGAAAGTTAACAATGATGGGACCTTCACTCATTTAGAAAGTAAAGAATTGTTTGCTGCATATCCGGACTCATCTAGAATCTACAATTTTAACTACAAAATTTTTGGAATTACATTCAAGCAAACGTTTGAAGTATTTGTAACCGGCTCATTTGACGAAGATCGTTCTAATGATAAAATTAAAGCGAGTATATCTCCGGGCTATTCTCCGCAAATGGTTTTATTGAATGAGATAATGTACACACCGACAAACGGCGAGCCGGAATGGATTGAGCTTTACAATAATTCACAGTATGATATTGATTTAGAAGATTGGACTATAACAGACGTACTCACAACCCCGGTCAAAACAAAAATTCAGGCGAAAGATTATATCTTTCCAAGCAAAACGTTTTTAGTTATTGCAAAAGATTCTACAATAATAAATTTTCATACTGCAATTCCTTCTAAACTGATTATTTCTTCGTTTGCAAATTTGAATAATGATGCAGACGGAGTTGTGTTAAAAGATTCCCGCGATGTTACAATTGATTCAGTTCGTTACGAATCCTTCTGGGGAGGCACAGGCGGAAAATCGCTTGAAAGAAAATCAATCGGCATTTCATCAATCAATAAAAATAATTGGAGTTCATCTAAAGACATTGAACTTAGCTCACCCGGGCGTGAAAACAGTATCACACAGAAAAGATATGATTTAACTGTAAATGCAATATCAACCTCGCCCCAGTATCCTTTACTTAATGAAGATGTGAACATTAATGCAAAGGTGGTCAATTATGGTTTAGAACAAGCGGCAGACTTTAAAGTAAAATTTTATTTGATAGCAAATAATGTTAATTCATTTTTTAGTGAAGGACAAGGTGTAAATCTTAGCGGGGGCGACTCATTGTGGGTAACTTCATCATCAAAATTAAAATTGAATGACAACAAAACAATTTTATGCAAAGTAATCTTTAGCAGCGATGAAGACACATTAAATAATTCTTTCATTGCAGAAGTCCGTCCGGGTTTACAAAAAAATACTGTTCTTGTAAGCGAAATAATGTATGATCCGCTAACGGGTGAATCCGAGTGGATCGAAATTTATAATGCTGCAAGTGATGCAGTTAATTTGAAAAACTGGTCAATCAGTGATTTACTTCCATCGCCCGCAAAAAATTTGATTACTGCAAAAGACATTCTTTTAACTCCCGGTGAGTTTGCAATTGTTACACATGATTCATTGAAATATCCCTACTATCCGCCTAAGAAATTTTTCCAGACAAAATTTGGCGCACTCAGTTCAACAGACGGAGTAATTATTTACGATTTCCGTAATTCTGTTATTGATAGTCTAAAATACAATTCTGCATGGGGTGGAGCTAAAGGATATTCGCTTGAAAGATTATCTTTTACAACAACAACAAACGATAGTTTAAATTGGGCAACCACATTGAGTCCGAACGGAGGAACACCAGGTATTAAAAATTCAATTGTAAATACTCCGAAATATTTTTCCGGTTCGTTGGTTATTAACGAGATAATGTTCGATCCCGCAGCAGGCAATGCCGAGTATCTGGAATTTTACAATACAACAAATGATTCAATTCAACTTGGCGGAATGGAAATTAAAATTGGTACATCGGCAAAATTTAAACTTGGAAATACATTTTTCAAACTTGCACCGCAAAATTATTTTGTGCTCGCATCGGATTCTTCTATTTATAAAAGCTTTCCCTGGCTTAAGCTTGAAAATAAAGTAAAGATCACGTCAAGTTCTTCGCTTAGTTTATCAAATGAAGGCGCGCTATTGATCTTAAAAGATCTTCGCGGTGATACTTTAGATTCGCTTGTATATTTTTCTTCCTGGCATAATAAAAATATTCTTACTACAAAGAACAGATCGCTTGAAAGATTAAATCCGCTTCTCGGTTCTAATGTTAGGTCCAATTGGAATACTTCGGTTGTTAACGAAGGAGGATCGCCCGGTAAACAAAACTCGATCTATTCCGAAAACACTTCGCGCGAATCAAAAGTTGTGATAAGCCCGAATCCATTCTCTCCGGATAATGACGGTTACGAAGACTACGCAATAATAAATTTTGATCTTAGCCAACCTCTCGCGCAAGTGCGGATAAAAGTTTTTGACAGCCATGGCAGATTAGTAAGAAATATTGCAGAGAACAGATTGGCATCATCAAAAAATTCTGTTATTTTTGACGGGCTTGATGATAACGGAAGACCGCTTCGAATCGGGATTTATATTTTATTGATAGAGGTAGTTGCAGAAGGTTCAGGCAATGTTGAAGTAATTAAAACTCCGATTGTTATTGCAAGGAAACTATAACATTGAGCTATTATAAATGAACACAAACGAACAAAACATAAGCACTAAGCAGCCAGAGAATGATGGTAAACAAGATTCAAAAAAGGGAAAAAATAAATTTGAGTTTTGGAGTACGGCTGATAGAATAGAAAAAATTCAAATTTTTTTAGCACTGTTAAATCTATTTACTCTCATTGCTTTTATTATAGTAAGTTCTGTACAAATTTCGCACTCCAGTAAAGCCCTTGATTATGCTGATTCTACTAATGTTCATACACGAAAAAGCATTGAACTTGGGCAACAGACTGCCCACGCCTCTGATTCTTCAAACCAGAAATCCCTCACCATTGCGATGGGTTCTCTTGATGCCACAAGAGAAAGTAATGTTCTTACAGAGAAGATTGCTAAAATGGATTTGCGAGCATATATCAGTGTTATTGATATGTCCTTTGAAAAAATTAAAGTTGGAGAAAAACTTTGTAGTAACATGAATTTAAAAAATGTTGGAAAAACTCCAGCATATAAAATTAAAGTAGATATTGGGTTTAAAATTGGAGGAACTGGAGTTTATGATATAGAAATGCAAAATCTCATTAGGTCGCATGAAGAACATATTCTTACTTCTGGTGTAATAATGAATATCTCTGGCGAGACTGATTATATGTGGATAAAAGACGATTCTACCAAGGTTATTAATGGGGGAAAACCCTGTTTTATCTATGGGAAGATTACTTATTTCGATATTTTCAAAGTTGAACACCATACAAACTTTTGTTTTTCTTACACTGTCCCCAGAGGATTTACAGTTTATAATAAATATAATGATGGAGATTAATGTGAAAAGAATAGTTGCTGGAGATAAATAAAAATGAACAACTACGAACAAAGAGTATCTGAATTTCTTAATCAGAAAGTAATTGCCATTGCAGGTGTGTCTCGCAATCCTCAAGGTGGAGTTGGTAATCCAATCTATAAAAAATTTAAGGAAAACGGCTATAACATTTTTCCTGTAAATCCAAATGCAGAGATGATTGAAGGAGACAAGTGCTATCCTAATTTAAAATCGGTTCCCGAAAAAGTTGATGCTGTATTCATTGCAACGAATCCAACCGTTTCTGATAACGTTGTTAAACAATGTATTGAAGCTGGAGTTAAGACAATCTGGTTTCACCGTTCGATGGGAAACGGAAGTTTTTCGGAAGAAGCGGCAAAACTTGGAGAAGATAATGGCATAACTGTAATCAGAAGCGGATGCCCGATGATGTATATTGATAAAGTTGATCCCTTTCATAAAATGATGCGGTTCTTTATGAAACTCTTTGGAAAACTGAAATAAAATATTTTAGTTTGCTTTTATTCATGGCACAGCTATTTTTACAGCATTCATTTTATAATCACAAAAAAGTAATTGAAAAAAATCAAAGAGATAAAATCAATCTGGCTGCCGTATCTGCTTGATAAAAGTTTCAGAACGAAATTTCTAATAACTCTTTTTCTTCTGGCTATAATTCTTTTCTCGCTGGCAAAATTTCTTGCATATAACGAAGCACGTCCCGGCTTTTCATTTAACGATCCTCTCCTGGCTGTATTTCATCCCGTTGATGTAACATGGCTAACCTTTGGTTTGATCTATCTTGGGTTAATAATTGCTCTCTCTTTTTTAACCTTTCATCCCGATAGAATGTTATTAGCACTTCAATCATACACGCTTATAGCAGCATTGAGGTTAATAACCATTTACTTTTTACCTCTCAATGCACCGATATATATAATACCGCTCAAAGATCCTTTTGTAGAATATTTCGGCGGCGGCGAAACATTACTGCGCGATCTGTTCTTTTCCGGACATACAGCAACAATGTTCCTTTTCTTTTTAACCGCTAAAAGTAAAAAGCTCAAAACTGTTTTTTTAATTTGCACAATTCTTATAGCAGCCTGCGTTTTAATTCAGCACGTACATTACACAATTGATGTTGTTGCGGCTCCATTTTTTGCTTATACCAGTTATAGAATCTCCCGCCTAATTAATAAACGCAAAAAAAAATCTTCTTAGATTGGAATTATTTCCCGTTAGTTATCGTTTTATTGAAACGAGGATAATTAAATGAGTAAAATGATTCCGGAAGCTGTTTATCTGCATTATCTAAATGCACTTCTTGATGGTGATAAAAAGCAGTGCACACAAATTGTGTTTAACCTTATTGAGCAGAAGGTGAGCATCAAAGAGATTTACATGGAGCTTTTTCAGCGCTCGATGTACAGAATAGGCCAAATGTGGGAACGTGAAAAATGCTCTATTGCAGGCGAACATGTTGCAACTAAAATTACTGAGGGATTGATCGAATTAGTAAGTACAAGTTCTTTGGGCGATGATGACAACGGCAAACTTGCTCTAATCACTTGTGTTGATAAAGAATATCATGAACTTGGAGCGCGTATGGTTGCCGGATTTTTGGAAGCATACGGCTGGCGTACAATTTTTATCGGCTCCAACACACCGCAATCGGATATCATAACTTTCGTTAGAGAAAAGAAACCGGATCTGGTTGGGATATCGAACAGCTTTTATATTAATGTACTAAGATTGATTAAGTTAATTCAAGCTATCAAAGAAGAATTTCCGGATCAAGAAATAATTATTGGCGGACAAGCGCTTGCCGAAGGACGTGCCGATCAATTATCTCAATATAATAATGTACACTACATTACCTGTCTAAACGGACTGGAAAAATATTTGACTGAATATCATCCAGTTTAAGCTTCTTTTCAATTCTCTTATCCCTTTAGTTTTTTTATTTTAACTGCAGTAATATTTCTTGTGGAGATTAATATGAAGTTTTTTAAAGCGGTTACATTATTTTTTCTTTTATTTCTTATTTCCAGTTATGCTCAGAATGGGATCCTCGATATTATAAAGCCGGTTAATCTTACCGCCGGCAAAACGGATTCACTTTTGATCAGTGATATGTTCTATTCGAATAACTATGATTTAAAATTCAACCAGAATAAAAATGTAAAAGTAAATTATAATAAACGAAGCGGAAAAATTTATTTCAAAGCAGACATGAATTTTGCCGGGATAACTTTAGTAGATTTCAAACTTGCCGGGAATACTTATTCCTTTCCGGTACGATCACGTGTTCAGCAAAAATTTAATTTCTCTTACAAACCCGAAAAGAAATACAATAAACTTACTCTGTTCGGAAGTTTTAACGGATGGGATAGAGGTAATCTGCCAATGAAAGATGAAAACGGTGACGGCATTTTTGAAACTGAAGTTGCCCTTGAACCGGGAAGATATGAATATAAATTTTGGGGTGACGGAAAGGAAATTGTTGATCCTAATAATCCGGATAAAAAACCAAACGGTTTCGGCGATTTCAATTCACTTTTCAATGTATCTAATCCGGATGTTGGCAAATTATTTCTTCATACTGCCGGAAAAGAAATTAATAAGGATGAATCAAAGTTTTCTTTTATCTATGAAAATGAAAAAGATGGAAACAATATAGAACCGAAAAACATTATTGCATTACTCAACAATCAGCGGATAGATCAAAAGTACATTAAAATCGAAAATGGTAAAATAGAATTCTCAATTCTCAACCTGCCTTCCGTTAGGCAAGGTTCTCAATTAAAAGGGAAAACCCTTTTCCGTGTTGCTGTAAATAAAAACAGCAGATCAACAAATATTCAATCAATAATTCTATTTGACGGTATTCCCGCGGACAACAATAATTTTACCTGGAACGACGGAATTATTTATTCTTTAATGATAGATAGATTTAATGACGGAGATAAATCGCTTAACAAACCGGTCGTTCATGATTCGCTTTTCGAAAAAGCAAATTATATGGGCGGTGATTTTCAAGGGATCATAAATAAACTTAATGAAGGATATTTTGATTCACTCGGCATCAGCACAATTTGGATCTCGCCTGTTTACGATAATCCTAACCCGGCATATAAAGAATCTCCTGCACCGCACAGATGGTATTCCGGTTATCACGGTTATTGGCCAATAAGTTCTTTTGATGTAGAAGAAAAATTCGGCACAATAGAAAAATTAAAAGAGATAGTCTCAACAGCACATAATCATAAAATAAAAATTTTGCTGGATTTTGTTGCCAACCATGTTCATGAAACTCACCCGCTTGTCAAACAGCATCCGGAGTGGTTCGGAAAACTTCAACTTCCGGATGGAAGATTAAATCTTAGATTATGGGATGAGTACAGATTAACAACCTGGTTTGAACCTTATTTGCCTAAGTTTAATTTTGTTGGTTCAAAAGAAGTCGTTGATTTTCAAACGACCAATGCAGTTTGGTGGTTGATAACAACAGGAGCAGACGGATTTAGACAGGATGCAGTTAAACATATACCCAATGAATTTTGGAGAACACTTACTAAAAAAATTAAACAGGAAATTGAATTGCCAAAGAATGTTTCTGTTTATCAAATAGGTGAAACATTTGGAAGCTATGACTTAATTAGTTCTTACGTTAATAACGGTCAGCTTTCAGCTCAGTTCAATTTTAATTTGTATGATACAGCTCTTCCAACATTTCTTGATAGTAAAATGTCATTCAAAGCACTTGATGCGGAAATGAAGAAATCATTTTTGGTTTACGGTGAAAATAATTTAATGGGAAATATTATGGATAGCCACGATAAAAACCGGTTCATGGCTTTTGCCGATGGCGATTTAGAATTGAGTAAATGGAGCGCAACGGAAGAGGGATGGAATAATCCGCCGAAGGTTGATAATCCGGCTAACTACGAAAAAGCAAAACTTTATTATGCCTATATGAACACGATTCCAGGGTTGCCGGTTATTTATTACGGGAGTGAATTTGGAATGACGGGCGCTTCCGATCCCGACAATAGACGAATGATGCTCTTCGGAAATGATCTGAGTAAAGATGAAAGGAAAATGCTGGAAGACGTTCGTAAAATTATCAATGTTAGAAAAAATCACCCGGCACTTCGTTACGGAGATTTTTTAACTCTCCGAACCGATGAAAGTATTTATGCATATATCCGTTCGGATATGAACGAAAGAGTTTTGGTTGTACTTAATAAAAACGAAACCACACAAAATGTTGAATTGCAATTACCCGCAGTCTATACAATAAAATCAGCAGCAGATTTAATCAACACGGAAAAAATAAATGCTGTCAACGGAAAGTTGAGTGTTAGTGTTAAGGGTGTTGGATATAGAATTTTGAGACTGAATGGAGCGCTCTAAAAAAAACTCCCCGCTTACGCAGGGAGTTTAATATAAAAGTTAAAAATATGTTGCTAGTTGAAAAGATAACGAATACCTACTTGCATTTGCCAACGGGAAAGTACTCCTGGATCATCAATAAATGTTTTTTTCAAGTTTGTATTGAAATTAAAAACCGGGGCACCTTGAGCATTTGATTTAACAAACAAAAGCGGTGAAGTTGCTGACGTGTTAGCAACTTGTCTTACTCCCCAATTAGAGTTTATAAGATTTGCAACATTGAGAATATCAACACTCAACTGAAATGTATGCTTTTGCTTTCCCATAAAAAACGAGAAGTCTTGTAATAATCTTAAGTCAATATTGCTAAACCATGGATTGATTGCTCCAAAACGTTCTGCAATTTTACCGCGATTCTCCTTTAAGTAATCATCCTGTTCAATAAAAGCATTAAATGCACTCCACTGTTCTAAAGCAGAAATAGTTTTACCGCTTGCATCAACATAAGGATCAAAAATAATTTCACTTTGATTACGTGGAATATAAATTAAATCGTTTGTTCCCTGGCCATCGCCATTAACATCACCGGAATAAACATATGAATACCTGTTTCCTCCGGCACCACTGAATCTATTTCCTTCGGCAACTTCAATAAAAACACCAAGACTAGTAGCCCAGCTTTCCGACCATTCATGGCGGTATGTAGCGGAAGCAACTATGCGATTGCGGTTACCAAATTCGGAGTAACTCAGATATGGTTTATTGGGATTACCCTGTGTAGGATTTTCACCATACATTGCCAATGCAATTTCAGTTGATTTCATTAAGCTTTTAGCTTCGAGATATGTGTAGGATAAACTTGTATTGAGACCAAAGTCGAAATTTTTTCTAAATTGTGCAGTAATGCTATAGTTATATCCTTCACTCGAATTATCAATAACATCTGCACCGCCAATAGAGTAATATATCGGACCGCTAAAGACCGGTCTTCCATCTGGAGCAGGCAGATAACCTTTTATTTTTCCTAAGTTTGCATCTCTAACAAAGATTGCATTTATATCTTTGCCATAAACGATTTCGAGAGTACCTAAAACATCTTCGGGAAGTTTCTGGTCTATTGCCAAATTAGTTGTCCATGCCTGAGGCCATTTGAAATTCGCAGCCATTGCATTCAAAAAATATGATTGTAGATAAGACGGAAGATTTGGGTTAGCTCCAGGATTAGAAATATTATTACCGATCCATACAAATGGAAGTCTGCCTGTAAAAATTCCGGTTCCGCCTCTTAGTTGTGTTGATCTATCGCCTGTTACATCCCAATTAAATCCAACACGTGGCGAGAAAAGAGGTGATGCTTTAGGAAGTTTACTCTGATCAACTGTTTCTGGTTTTCCATCGGCATCAAGCAAATTTAATGATCTTGAAAATGGATTATCTACCAGATCATTTAAGTACATCGGAATATCAACACGTAATCCATAGGTTAAAGTGAATTTCTTAGAAATTAAAAATTCATCTTGAACGTAAAAAGCTAACTGACCAACTTTGATTTCTTCACCTTTAAACTGATTCTTTATAGCATCAGAAGCCATTTTATTAAAATCAATAAAGCCTGGATTAGTCCGATCTGTTAATTGGAAGAATTGATTTAATGATGAAAATCTTGGTCCTCCAAACTGTGCATCAAGTGGAAAGTATCCCGCATAGAAAAGGTTAAAGGAATTATAGAATTTGAAGTATTCAAAATTCACACCGGCTGTTATCACGTGCTTTCCGGCAAAATAACTGAAATTGTTTGTAAACTGCCATACATCTTGATCAAGGATATTGTTTATTGAGAAGGGCTCACTCCCTAATGTAGTATAAGCAATACCGTTCTCGGCAATTTCAATTGTTGGAAACACTTTGGAGACTGGTTGTCTAAAATCTCTGAATCTGTTGTAACTTGCAAAGAATCTATTAGCCCATTTATCACCTCTGCTGTTCAATTCTGCAGCAAATGAACTTAGTTGGTTATTTATTCTATATCCGGAATTTTGAAACGGTAAAGTGTTTTCATTTGGTCCTCTGCCGCCATTTAAACTAATTGCGAAAGGATGGGGCGGTAGATCGCGCTTGGCATTTAGGTAATTGTATCTAAAAGTAAAGATGTTACTTTCATTAATATTCCAATCCAATTTAATAATAAATTTTT
>Ga0082335_1001168_pt1 | contig 58930 bp, 47 predicted proteins | sample Subgrocontami58m_FD_72375 | JGI IMG/M metagenome (GOLD analysis project Ga0082335, IMG submission 72375) | Subsurface groundwater microbial communities from S. Glens Falls, New York, USA - GMW37 contaminated, 5.8 m (SPADES assembly) (version 2) ... | reverse complement strand
GACCGCGCGCCCGGGGGCGCGACAGGGTCGTCCCGAGCCACGTCTGGCTCGCGGGCCAACAGAGTGACCAAGGGGCTGAGTGCCAGAAGCAGCGCCACGCCCAGCAGGGCGGCGTGCCAGCCAATCAGGTCAGCGGTCTTGATTGCGCCAGCACCCGAGATCAGCAGCGCGGCGCGATAGCCCCAGACATACACGGCCATTGCCGCGCCTTGGAGCTTGGGCGGGAACACCTCGATCCGCCAGGCGTCGACCGCGATGTCCTGGCTGGCGGAGAGGAAAGCGACCAGGGACGCGGCGGCGATGGCGGCAACCGGCGCCGCGGCCGGGTCCGACAATGCCAACAACAAGGCAGAAAGCGCCAGCAGCGGCTGGATCGTCATTAGCCAGCCGCGCCGCTGCCCCAGCCAGCGCAGGGGGCCGGGTGGACGGGCCTGGTCCAACACCGGTGCCCATAGGAATTTGAGCGAGTAGGCCAGGCCGATATTCGCCGTCAGCCCGATCATCGCCAACGAGACGCCACCTTCCGACAGCCACAGCCGGAAGGTGAAGCCAGACAGCGGCAGCGGCAGTCCGGCCATGAAGCCGAACGCGGCCATGGTCCACAGCCGTTTGTCAGACAGCATCAGCGCAGTCCGAGCCGCCGATCACTCCGGCACATTGGCATCGCCGCGTCCGAGCGGGCGTTGCATCGATACCACATCGACCCAACGGCCGAACTTCACGCCAACGGCTTTCAAGGTTCCGACCAGGTGGAAGCCCAGGCTGGCATGCACGCCGATGGACCCGACATTCTCGGAATCGCCGATCACCGCGATCATCTGGCGCATGCCGCGCGCGGTGGCGTCCTCGATCAGTTGTCCCACCAGCGCCTTCCCCACGCCTTGCCCTCGCACGTCGTCGCGGACGTAGATGCTGTCCTCGACGCAATAGCGATAGGCGGAGCGGTCGCGGAACTGGTTGTAATAGGCATAGCCGAGGACGCCGGTGGCATCGGTGGCAACGAGCCAGGCGCCGCCCTCTCCGGTGATCGTATGGAACTTGTGCAGCATGTCTTCGATCGAGGGCGGTTCCTCGTCGAACGTGCCGGTGCCATGCAGGACGTGGTGAGCGTAAATCGCCTGGATCTCGGGGATGTCCGCCTCGGTGGCGCCGCGTATCAGCATTCGGACGTTCCTGTTAGAGGGGGCCTGTTGGAGTGAGCCTGTTGGAGTGCGCTTGCTTGAGTTGGGCGTTCAGACCGGAAGGCCCAGGATGGATGCGGCATCGCAGGCGAAGCTGAGCAAGGCGCGATCCTGCCCCGGACCGGCCACCAACGACAAGCCGACTGGGAGCCCGTTGACCGAACCGGCGGGCAAGGTCACCTCCGGCAAGCCGCAGAACCCGGCGATCGCGGTCACGCCGATCGTTGCCTGGCGAACCCCATCCTGCTCGCCCGGGCCCGCGGTCAGCAGGGGCGCCACGCAGGGGCTGGTCGGGTAGACCATCACCGCGCCACCGGCCAGCAGCGGCTGCACACGCGCCTGCAACTGACGCCGGAAGGCCCGCCCTGGCGCAGCGATCGCCGGGGTGGTGGCTTTGGCGGCGGCGAAGCGTCCCTGGACCGAAGGGCTGAAGCGGGGATTCACCGTTTCCACCCAGGCTCCATGCGTGACCCACACTTCCTCGGCCTGAACGGTTCGGAAATGGTCGTACAGACAATCCACACCCTCCGGCAAAAGGCTTATACCAATTGCTCGGCCGCGCAGTTGCTGCAACCGCTCCAGGGCCGGGCGCAGGGCCTCGGCGACGTCTGGCTGGGCGTTGACCCAGGCTTCTTCCACCCGCAACAACGGACCGCTGGCGCCGGTTCGACCGCCTGGCAGCAGCACATCTCCGATCTCGGCCAACAACGCCGCCGAGCGCGTGAACCAGCCAGGGGTGTCCAGGCTGGGTGCCAGTGCGCAAGCTCCGGCAAGGCTGATGGCCCCAAAGGTCGGTCGGATGCCATACAAGCCGCAATAACTGGCGGGAATGCGGACCGAGCCGCCAGTGTCGGACCCAATCGCGAAATCCACCAGGCTGGCGGCAACCGCGGCGGCCGACCCGCAGCTTGACCCCCCGGGGAACCGGTCGGGTGCGCGCGGGTTGATCGGAGTGCCATGCCAGACATTCTCCCCAGTCAGCCCGTATGCCAGTTCGTGGGTCTTGGTCTTGCCCGCCAAATGGGCGCCGGCCTGCAGCAATGCAGAGACGATCGGCGCGGTGACGGTTGTGGCCCCATGGGATGCCGCCCAATCCGGATTGCCATAAGTGGTGATCGCGCCGGCGACGTCGAACAGATCTTTGACGGCGAAGGTCAGGCCGGTCAGCCGGCCCGCTGCGATCGGGGCGATCTGATGACGTTCGCCCGGGATGAATGCGTCGACGGTGTCGTTCAGGGTCACGATATGTTTGTCCTTGGTGGGCTTTTATGGCATAGGCGCCGTCGGTTGCTAATGGGTGTTGTCTTTTTGACTCACCCTGGTGGATTGGCCAGAGGGTCGACAATTCGCTCAACTTGAGCCTCGGGATCGCGCCGTCGTTACAACCAGCATCAAAACGCAATCTCTCTGACAAGCTGGTTTCATCCAGAAACCCGAGACTTATTGCTATTTTCAGTCGATTTTGGCATGGTTGACTTGTGATCCGCGCGCTCCGTATCGATATGTCCCATTGGACCTTCTGGTTGACGAGAGAACACCTGCGCCAGCCTGGCCGCGACAAAATCCCCCAGGATGGCGGGCAACGTGTTATTTACCGGTCGCGCGTAATATGCCGGAGCATGTGACGCTGGCCTCCGATACGCCTCTGAAGGGGTTCGCTTGTGGATATCTCTGACGGACATACATCTGGTCTATCCGGGCTGGGCCGCCAACCCGCTATTCGGGAGGCGCGAGCCGACGGTTCGGGTGGGTCGGGCGGTGCGGGCATGTCGACCGGTGACGGCGGCGGCGGCCGTGATGCGCCTATCCATCCGCGTCTGCTGGCGATGATGAATGCGGCCCGCTATTATGGGATGGAGCTCGATCCACACGACTTCCGCGCCGGGCCCGACGAAACCGTGCCTAGCGCCGCGGCTTTGTCGACCTGGGCACAAGGCGCCGGCATGTGGTCGCGGGCATTGCGGCTGCGCTGGCGGCATCTGATGCGACTGAATACCGGCACCCCGGTCATCCTGCTGCTGGACGACGGTACCGCCGCGCTGCTGGTCGGGACCAACATCGAAGCAAAGGTGGTTGCGCTTCGCGATCCCCGCGCATCGGATGCCGAACAGCCGATCCATGTCGACGAGATGCGACTGAAAGAGGTCTGGAGCGGTGAGGCCGTGCTGCTGCGTGCCTTGCGCGAACAGACCGAGGTGGATCCGCCGTTCACTGTGGGTTACCTGATCAGCCTGGTCACGAAGGAAAGCAAGTCCCTACGGGATCTGTTCCTGGCGTCGTTCACCATCAGCTTCCTGACCATTCTGCCGCCATTGATCGTGATGAAAGTGATGGACGCGGTTATACCGCACCAAAGCTATTCGACCCTGTTCCTGATCGCCGCCCTTGTGACGATCATGGTCGTGTTCGAGACGCTACTCGGCTTTGCGCGCAGACTGATCATCGTGGTCGTCGGAGCCCGGATCGATGCGCGGCTGAACCTGCACACCTTCAATCGGCTGGTGCGATTGCCGCTCGACTATTTCGAACGGCATCCGGCGGGTGAGACGATGCACAAGGTCTCGCAGGTCTACAAGATCCGCGAATTCATCACCGGCAAGCTGCTGACCACCCTGCTGGACCTGATCACCTTGCTGATCCTGTTGCCGTTCCTGTTCTGGCTCAATGCCATCATGGCCTGGATTGTATTGGTATGTTCGGCGTTGATTGCACTGGTCATCGTCGCGTTTCTTAAGCCGATGCGGACGGTCTACAGCCGGGTTGTGGCGGCAGAAACCGCGAAACATGCGGTGCTCGGCGAAACCATCTTCGGCATAAAGACCGTCAAATCCTTGGCGCTGGAGCCGCAACGCAAGGCACTCTGGGATGAAAGGGTGGCGGAGGCCGGGAAATGGCGCCTCGCCATGGGCAGGATCTCCAACTGGCCACAGACCCTGGTCGCCCCGATCGAGCGCTTCATGTGGATCGGCGTTGTTCTGATCGGTGCCTACATGGCCTTGTCGGACGAAGCCTCGATGCACCTCGGCAGTCTGATGGCGTTTATGATGCTGTCGCAGCGTGTCAGTAGCCCCCTCGTTGGCTTGGCACGGCTGATGGAGGATTGGGAAGAGATCCACGGCTCCATGGCGCTGGCGGCGGATGTGTTGAACCGTCCGATCGAGCGCGATTCGGCATCGGGCGGTTTGCGTCCCAAGTTCGCGGGCGCGATCACGCTCGACGACGTGACGTTCACCTATGCTGGTACCAAGCTGCCAGCCTTGGACCGGGTCAGCTTTTCAATCCCGGCGGGCACGATGCTCGGCGTTGTCGGCCGCTCCGGGTCCGGGAAATCCACGTTGACCCGACTGCTGCAGGGCATCAATCGCGAGTATTCCGGATTCCTCAAAATCGACAACGCCGATATGCGGGAAATCAACCTGCGCCACTTACGCTCGAGTTTCGGCGTGGTCCTGCAGGAGAACTTCCTGTTCCGCGGTTCGATCCGGGACAACATTCTCGCCGGCCGCCCCGGTTTGACCTTGGAAGATGCCGTCCGCGCCGCGCGCCTGGCCGGAGCCGAAGAATTCATCGAGCGGATGCCGAACGGCTACGAGACCTATGTGGAGGAGGGTTCGCCCAACCTTTCCGGCGGCCAACGCCAACGCTTGGCGATTGCCCGCGCGGTGATCACCGATCCACGCATCCTGATCCTGGACGAGGCCACCAGTGCGCTGGACCCGGAAAGCGAGGCCCTGGTGAACGCCAATCTGCTGCGGATCGCGCGCGGCCGGACCATGGTCATCGTCTCCCACCGCCTGTCCTCCCTGGTCGATTGCGATCAGATCCTGGTGCTGGAACGCGGTGAACTGGTCGATATCGCGCCTCACAACGTCCTGCTTGAACGTTGCACCGTCTATCGTCAGCTCTGGGCGCAACAGAATCGCCATCTGGAAACACAAGGTTCCCGTCATGCAGCTATCGCTCCCACCCTCGTCCAAGGCGACTAGGACCGACGTCGCGGAGCGGGACGATCCAACGCTTCCGGCGATTCTTGAGTTTCAGTCTCCTTCGACCGCGATCACCAACGTTGCGACACCCCGCATCGCGCGGGCCATCACGTTCATTGTCTTCGCCCTGTTCGCTTCCTGCATGGCGGCGATGGCTCTCATAAAGATCGACAAGGTCGTCACCGCCAGGGGCAAGGTCGTGGCGAGGGGGGGGACGATTGTCGTGCAGCCGCTCGACGCCGGGATCGTTCGTTCCATCGACGTTACCGCGGGTGACAAGGTCCGGGCCGGACAGGTACTGGCGCGCCTGGATCCGACCTTCGCAGCAGCCGATCTGGGCGCGTTGGCGGCGCAGATGTCAGCCTTGCAGGCTCAGGTCAGTCGGTTGCAGGCCGAGGCGGAGGATCGTCCGTTCACTTATATCGGTCTCGATCCCAACCTCGCGCTGCAGGCGGCGATCTTCAGTCAGCGGCGGGCCGAGTACAATTACAGGATCGAAGGCTACCAGCAGAAGGCGAACAGCCTTTCCGCGTCAGTTTCGCGCGCCCGAACCGATGCGCAGGGCTATCGGGAAAGACTGACCTACGCCACGTCGCTGGAGGGCATGCGCAAGGAGCTGGAAAGGCTGAATGTTGGCAGCAAGATCAACACGCTGGCGGCGATGGACGTGCGAACCGAGATGCAGCGCAACATGGAAGGGGCCGAACAAGCGGCACTGTCCGGCCAACGCGACCTTGCGGCGTTGATCGCCGAACGGAACGGCTACATGGAAAACTGGCGTGCCGACGTTTCCGAAAAACTAGCCGAAAGCGTGAGCAAGCTGTCGGACGCACGAGAATCATACAACAAGGCCAAACTCAGACACCAATTGGTGGAATTGCGTTCAGACCGGGACGCGACCGTACTGTCCGTCGCCAAGGTTTCGGTCGGCTCCGTCCTGGCGGCGGGACAGCAATTCATCACGCTGATCGCATCCGACGCCCCGTTGGAAGTGGAAGTCAACATCCCGGGCGGCGAGGATGGCTATGTGAACGTTGGAAACATGGTAACGGTCAAGTTCGACACCTTGCCCTATATGTATTTCGGCATGGCATACGGCACGGTGCGGGTCCTTAGCGCCGATAGTTTCTCAGCCGCGGATGACTCGCGAAACCCGACCGGTGCCGTATCGATACCCGGCGGCACGACCGGCGATTCACTGTGGTTCCGGTCCCGCATCTCGCTCGACCGTGTCGACCTGCACGACCTGCCCGAAAGCTTCAAACTGATGCCCGGCATGCCCGTCACCGCCGATATCAAGATCGGGGAACGGACTGCGCTGGGCTTCTTCTTCCAGCGGTTGATACCGGTGGCAACGGAAGGCATGCGCGAACCGTGATCAACCGACGCATCCAGCCTGGTGAGATCTGACGCCTATGCGCATCGCAAATCGACTGGTCGCCCGCTTCTCCGCCAAATTCGCCCTCCGACACGCCCTTCGGCTGACGGAGCGAGGCGACCGCAAGGGCGCGTTCCCATTTCTCGCCCGCGCGGCGCGAGCAAAAATCGCGGAAGCGGAATACCGCATCGGACGTTGCTACCTGGAAGGCGCTGGCGTTCCTCCCAGTCGCGGCGACGGTGTGCGCTGGGTGGAGCGTGCCGCGAAACAGGGTTACGTCGAAGCACAGGCCCTGTTGGCCACGCTTTGCCTGCACGGCTTGGCGGCTGGTTTTGCGGATTCCGCGTCGAATCCGTCCGCTGGTCTGTTCGGCGGTAACACCACCGCTGAACCGGACTTTGCCTCCGCGGAACTCTGGGCACGGAAGGCGGCGGAGGGCGGATCCGCCGATGGTCAGGCGGTGTTGGGCTACGTGCTGACATCCGGCCCCGAAACCATGCGCAACCTCCCGGAAGCCGATCGCTGGTACCAGAAGTCCGCCGAAGCCGGCTGTCCACAGGGTCAGCTCGGCTATGCGCTGGCCTTGGCGCGAGACACGAAAGACCCGGCTGTTCAGGCCCAGATCATCGAAAACCTGCGCCAGGCGGCAGACAAGGGCTTGGCCACAGCGTTGCATCTGTATGGCGTCATCGCCGAACGCGGTGTGGGGATGGAGCGGAATATGCCCCTCGCCGCCCGCTCCTATCGGCTCGCAGCCGAGAAGGGCCATCGTTCCTCCCAGGCGCGCTGGGGCTACGCGTTGCTCGAAGGGCGCGGCGTGGAAGCAAACCCGACGGAGGGTGAGTCCTGGCTTCGGCGCGCGGCGCTGGCTGGCGACCCGGAAGCGGCTGCGATGGTAGGAGACCTTTACGCCAAGGGCGGCAAGCTCCCTCCGAACTATGCGGAAGCCGCGATGTGGTTCGCCCGCGCCGTCGCTGCCAACAACCATCGCGGTGCCGCCCGGGCACTCGGCATGCTGCACCTGACCGGCGCCGGCGTGCCCCGGGATCAGGACGAGGCCGCACGCCTGTTCAGCATCTCGGCCCAATCCGGCGACAAGGATGCGCATGCCGATTTGGGAAACTTGTTGCTGCGGGGTCATGGCGACGAATCAGACTCCATACGGACGCGGGAATGGTTCGAACAGGCCGCGGCTTCGGGCGATCTGATTGCCGCCTTCAATTTCGGCGTCTGCCTGGCCGAGGGTGTCGGCATCGAACGTGATGATCGCCGGGCCGCAGAGTGGTTGCGCCGAGCGGCCGATGGCGTTGTGAACGCGCAGTATTGGTATGGACGCATGCTGGTCGAAGGCCGCGGCGTCGACCCGAACCCCGAGGAAGGCCGTGCCTGGATCAAGAAGGCCGCCGATATCGGCATGATCGACGCCGAGGTGATGTTGGCGGACATGATGCTGAATGGTCGCGGCGGCCCGAAGGACCATCCCGGTGCGCTGGTGCTGTTCGAAAAAGCCGCCGAACGCGGCCATGTCGGCGCGATGTTTGCCGCGGGTGCCATGCACGGCGGCGGTCATGAAGTACCAACGGAGAGAACCGTGGCTCAGCGCTGGTTCCGTGCCGCGGCCGAACGCGGGCATCCCTATGCGCAGATGATGCTGGGGCGCTACCTGGCCCGCAATCTCGCCGGCGAACAGAACTTCGACGAAGCTCGGACGTGGATCGAACGCGCGATCGCCCAGGGCATCCAGGATGCCCGCGCGGACCTGGCCTCCTTGCCGGCGCCTCCGAATGCCGAAGCCTCTCAGGCCGTCGGCGACTGACGCGGCATGGCGGCCATGCCGTCCGAATCGGAACCGACTGAGATTGCGTTGGCCCGTGCGGCGCTGGCACGGGGTCGCGAGGATATGGCGCGTGGGGATGCGGCAAGTGCCCTGCATTGGCTCGATCGTGCCCATCGGCTTGCGCCGCGCGATCAGAATATCTGCCTGGCACTGGCAACGGCGTGCCTGGGGCACGATGATCAACGGGCGCGGGCCTTGTTCGAAACCGTCACCGCCGATCATGACCTGCGCGAGGCCTGGCTCGGTTTGGCTGCGTCTCTCAGCCGATCAAGCGAACCCGACGCTGCCGCGGGGGCACTGGTCCAGGCCCTGAGCCGCCACGTCCACCAACCGGACATGAACGGGATCGCTGCCGCGGTCGCTCGGTCGATCGGAGCCGCTGGCTGGTGCGGTCTTAGCGCGACCGGCGAGATTGTGGCGCATCCGCACAGCCCCGGTTCACTGAACGTCATCCTGGACGGGCATCGGCTCGATTCACGGCGGCTGCCGGCCGATTGGCTGATGCATGTCCGGCTGGAGGTCATGATTGGCGAGCGGCCCCTGCTGGGCAGCCCGATCGACCTTCGCGCCATCAGCCGCACGACCGGGCATGTTGCGGCTAGCGGGGGCGGTCTCCATGGCTGGGCATGGCATCCCGGCGATCCGGAAACAGACCCGGTCCTGACCATCGATGACGGCAGCGCCAGGCCGCCACTGCGGATCACCGCGGCCGACCGGGACGTCCGCATCCCCGATACCGGACCGCTGGCACATCCGCGCGGGTTCGCCGTACCGGCTAGCGCGCTTCGATCCATGAGCGGACCGCTGCATGTGCGCGGGCGCGATGGCCGGGATCTGACCGGCAGCCCGTTGGCTCCCCAGGCCGAACAGCTTGCCGCGACCGAGGCCGCGTTGACCCTGGCGAGGCTCTATCCTGCGAATGCCTCCGCCAAACCGCGACCGGATATTACCCCCCCACCGGCGATTCCGGTCGATCCACCCTGTCCCGTCACCCCCACCGGTCTCAATCAGCGTCGGCGCCCGATTGATGTCGTCGTGCCCGTCCATGGGCAAACCGCGTTGGTGCTCGCCTGTCTGGAGACGTTGTTCGCCTCGGTCAGCCGCCCCAACCGCATTGTCGTGGTCGACGATGCGTCACCGGAGCCGGCGTTGGTCGCCGAACTGGACCGGTTGGCGCGCTCTCGGCGCATTCGGCTGATCCGCAACCCCCGCAATCTGGGTTTTCCCAGCAGTGCCAATGCCGGGATCCTCGCCGCGTCGGGCCGCGACGTTGTGCTTTTGAACAGCGACACCTTGGTGCCGCCAGGCTGGTTGGGGCGTCTGCGGGATGCGGCCCATGCGGCCGACGATGTCGGCACCGTCACGCCATTGTCCAACAACGCCAGCATTCTCAGCTACCCCGGCCCGGGGCCGGACAACGACATCCCCGATCTGGCCGGGACAATTTCGCTCGACCAGCAGGCGTCGAACGCGAACGGCGGCATTATCGTCGATATCCCGGTGGGCGTCGGCTTCTGCCTTTATATCCGGCGCGATTGCCTGGACGCCACGGGCCGCCTGCGAGACGACGTATTCGCACAAGGCTATGGGGAGGAGAATGATTTCTGCCTGCGTGCCCGCCGTCTGGGATGGCGCCATGTCGCGCTGCCCGGCCTGTTCGTGACCCATGCCAGCGGCAAATCGTTCGGAGCATCGGCAATTCACCTGCGCGCCCGCAACCAGGACATCCTGAACCGGTTGCATCCCGGCTACGACCAGATGATCCGGGATTTCATCGCCGCCGATCCCCTGGCGGATGCGCGCCGCCGCCTCGATCTGGAACGCTGGCGGCGCGCCCGCAAGCGTGGGCACAAAAGTACGATCCTCATCACGCATGACCACGGTGGTGGGGTCGAACAGCGAATCGCCCGGGCCACCGCGGATCATGCGGAGGCGGGACGACAGACGGTGGTGCTGCGTCCGGCCCGAATGGCCGACGGGGTGCCCGCGGTCGTCGTGAGCAACGGGGCGGACCGGTCTTTCCCCAACCTCCGCTACCGCATGCCCGATGAGTTGCCGTTGCTGCTGCGATGGTTGCGTACCCAGCGGCCAGACCGCGTGGAAGCGCATCATTTCCTCGGGCATCACCCGGCCGTCCATGATCTGATCGCGCGGTTGGGCGTCCCGCACGAGGTGCATGTGCATGACTACGCTTGGTTTTGTCCGCGTATTTCGCTGGTCGGCGGGCATGATCGCTACTGCGGGGAGCCGGATGTGGTGACCTGCCAGGCCTGCATGGACGATCACGGATCTTTCCTGTCCGAGGATATCAAGGTCGCCGACCTGACCGCGCGGTCGGCTGCATTCCTGCGTTCGGCACACCAGGTCATCGCCCCGTCTCGCGATGCCGCCAACCGCATCCGGCGCCATTTCCCCGGGATTGTGCCGCATATCGTGCCGCATGAGGACGATGACGCAATCGTGTGGCGTCCCAAGCCGATATCAACGGCGATATCCCGGGCGATGGGTCGGATCCGGGTCTGTGTGCTGGGCGCAATCGGGCTGCACAAGGGTTATGATATCCTGTTGGCCTGCGCCCGTAACGCCGAGGAACGATCCCTGGATCTGGAGTTCGTTGTCGTCGGCACAACCACTGATGATGCCCGCATGCTGGCGACCGGGCGGGTGTTTGTGACCGGCACCTACGCTCCACATGAGGCCGTCGCGTTGATCGAGGCCCAGCAACCCAGCCTGGGATTCTTGCCGTCCATCTGGCCGGAAACTTGGTGCATGGCCCTGTCTGACCTGTGGCGCGCCGGTTTACCGGTCGTTGCCTTCGACCTCGGCGCACCAGCGGAGCGGATCCGTAACACTGATCGCGGAATTCTGCTTCCGCTTCACCTATCCGCCGGTGCTATTAATGACGTGTTCATCGCCCGTACGACATCATCCACCGCTCCGGCTAACCGAACCCGCCCGCGAACTGTTCCGTCTTCCGATAAACCTTACGCTGTCATGCAAACTTTGTAATGCCACGCCCCAAAATAGAGCGAGACCAAAGTATGTCCGAAGCCGCCAGTGCGGTACTGAGCAATCCCGCCACCCAACCCGATGCCGGGTCGGCCGCGGATCAAGCGGCCCGCAGCCGTGTGTCCGAACTCCGCGTATCCGGTCACCTGATGACCTTGGAGCACGGGGTTTTTTGCGTATTCCCTGCGCCGGGTGCCGCCGACGCCGACCCGGTAACTGGATTGCCCGGCGTGCGGATCACACGATCCCCTGGCTCTCCGGCGTCCGCCGTATCCATTGCGACCTTCAGTCCCGATGGTTGGTTGGACGGCGCGGCCGCGTTGGTGCGAATCAATGACCCAGTCGCTCAGATCCTGGTAACCGTGTACCAATCCGCCCACCACGGACCGGAAACTGCCCCTCGCCTGCAGGTCATGCGACTGAGCAACGAACCCTTGCCCGGCCAGGCCCCCGCGGCACAGATCCAATCTCCCGCAACGCAACCCGCCACACCGGGGGAGGACCCCGAAGTCCTTGCCCATATCCAGCAGACCGGCGACGTCGGTGGCATCCTGGGCGATTGGATGGGAACACCTGGCAGCAAGCTGTGGATCGAGGGGTTCGGCTTGAAGCCGACCGGGGTGATCGCGCCCGGCGACATCGAATACCAGGCAGTCCTGGGACGAGGCTGGCTGTCCCCCTGGGTCGACGGCGGCAATTTCTGCGGCAGCCGTGGCATGGCCCTACCGCTTCTCGGCATCAACATCCGGCTGAAAGGGGACGCCGCGGAAAGCTATGACTGCCAATATTCGGCAACCTTTGTCGACGGCAGCGAAATTGGTCCGACTCCGGGCGGACAGGCTTGCGAGGCCGAAAGCCTGGCGGCGCTGGAAGCATTCCATGTGGAAATTCGTCCGCGCGATACGGCCGCGCCCAAGGCGGCTGCCCCCCGGAAGCAGGCCGCCGGCCGCACCAAAACGGCAAAGTCGCCCGCGAAACCCAAAACGCCGGCACGGACGACGCGCCGCTGAAATCACCTTCCGACCGGCGGACAGACCCGGGATGCCGAGTCATGTCCGCCCGTTACAACCGCGAAATGCCCCTGGGCCCTAACCGGGCGGCGGGATCGCGATATCCGTCCGGGCGTCACGGATGTAGATCTCAGGGGCGAGCGTGATGGCTTCGAACGGGCGATGCCGGGACGTTCCGATCCCCGTCGAGATGAGATAGGACTGCCTTGACGTGAAATTCCTGTTCGTCCACCAGAACTTCCCCGGGCAGTTCCTGCATATCGTCCGTCATCTGATCGACGCGGGTGGCCATGAGATTGTCTTCATCACCGAGCCGAACGCCAATGTGATCCATGGCGTCCGCAAGGTGCCCTACATGAAGCCCCCCAAATCCGGTCCGGAGACCCATATCGCCGCGCATGAACTGGATACTGGTGTACGGCGAGCGGAGGTTGTGTGGCATACGGCGACGAACCTGAAGCGGCTGGGGCTCGAACCCGATATCATCATCGGCCATCACGGCTGGGGCGAGATGCTCAACCTGGTGGATGTCTGGCCGAACGTCCCGATGCTGGGCTATTTTGAGTTCTACTATCATCCGCAGCAGGCAGATGTGGGCTTCGATCCGGAATTTCCGGCCAATGTCGCGGATTTCCCGCGCATCCGGGCGAAAAACGCCATCAACCACATCGCGCTGAACCTCGATCAACATGGCCATACGCCCACGAAATGGCAGTTGTCGACCTATCCGAAATGGGCCCATTCCCGGATCGACCTGTTGTGGGAGGGCGTGGACCTGAGCCTTTGCAAGCCCGATCCGCTGGCCCGCAAGGCGCCGCTGAAGATCGGGGACATGACCATCGAACCGACCGACAAGCTGGTCACCTATGTCTCCCGCGATCTGGAACCCTATCGCGGCTTCCATCTGATGATGCGGGCGCTGCCGCATCTGCACCGCGCCCGCAAGGATCTGAAGGTGGTCATGATCGGCAGCGACGGCGTCAGCTATGGCGTCATGCCGCAAGGCGGGCAGACTTGGCGCGAGGTCTTGATGAAGGAGGTCGGCAGCGGGATCGACCTCAGCCGCGTGGCGTTTCCGGGACGGGTTGCCTACGACATCTATATGTCATTGCTTAAGCGTTCGGATGCGCATGTCTACCTGACATACCCGTTCGTTGCGTCATGGTCGCTGCGTGAGTCGATGGCGATGGGCTGCGCGATCGTCGGCAGCGACACCGAACCGGTGCGGGAATTCGTGACGGACGGCCAGACAGGTCTGCTTGCGTCGTTTTTCGATCCGCCGGAGTTGGCGGACAAGGTCCTGAGTTTGCTAGAGAACAAGGCGCTTGAACGGAAACTGCGGGCCAACGCGCGCCGCTATGCAGAACAGAACCTGTCGATGACGGACTACCTGGCAGCCTATGAGGCAAAGATCGAGCATATCACCGGCCAGTCGCTGGCGCCTCCCGCACCGGCGAAAAAACCGACGAGACGGGCGAAGCGATAGGTCATACCAGGTGTCCGAACCCTTGACTCGTCGATAAGTGGTTGGGCGCCTGGTATCTCTTTGATTTCGCGCGCAGCCGCATGCCGTCTCCCCCGGGCAACCCTGCGCGCATACCGGTCGACGGTAGGGCCGACCGGTATCAGGCCCCGCTTCCCTGCGTCAGGCGGAACGGCGCGGCCGGATACACACCCAGCACCCGCACCTCGGACGAAAAAAACGACAATTCCTCCAATGCTCGCCTCGGCCCCGGCTGCTCCGGATGCCCATCCACGTCGCAGAGGAACTGGGTCGCGGCGAACTGTCCCGCCAGCATATAGCTCTCCAGCTTGGTCATGTTGACACCGTTGGTCGCGAAACCGCCCAGGGCCTTGTAGAGCGCCGCCGGGACGTTCCGGACACGGAAAACGAACGTGGTCATCAGGTTGGGCGCGCTCGGGTCCGGCGTTGTCGGTCGTTTGGCCATGACGTAGAACCGGGTCGTGTTGTGCGACGCGTCCTCCACGTTGGAGCGCAGGATGTCCAACCCGTAGATCTCGGCCGCCAGGGAGGATGCGATCGCCGCCTCTTCCTTGCGGTTCCACTGCGCCACCAATTCGGCCGATCCCGCGGTATCGGCCTCGACCACGGGAGTCAGGTTCAGGCTGCGCAGAATTCGTCGGACCTGGCCAAGTGCCACGGTATGGGAATGCGCCCGTTTCAGGTCGGCGATCGTGGCGCCCTTTACGCCCAGCAGGCAGTGCTCGACCCGCTGAAACTGCTCGCCCACCACGAACAGGCCCGATTCGGGCAGCAAATGATGGATATCGGGCACCCGTCCGGCCAGGCTGTTCTCACATGGTAGCATCGCCAGATCCGCGCGCCCGTCGCGTACGGCATCCATCGCCGATTCGAACGACTCGCAGGGCAGGGTTGTCATCGCCGGGTAGGCGTTGCGACAGGCCAGGTCGGAATAGGCGCCGAGGACGCCCTGGAAAGCGATAATGCCACTCATGTCGGATCAGACTTTCGGATTGAGAAGCTGTCGCGCCCGGTCCAGATCGGCCGGCGTGTCGACCCCGAACAACCCGTGTTCCATGCGGGCGCAGGCGATGCGCATGCCGGCTTCCAGGGCGCGCAATTGTTCCAGGGCCTCCCGCTGCTCCAGCATGCTGGGTGGTAGGCTCACGAACCGGTCCAGGGCGGGCCGTCGATATGCGTAGATGCCGATATGGTGCCAGCGCGGCCCCTCGCCCCGCGGGATGGGCGCGCGGGAGAAGTACAGCGCCGTCGCCACTGGGTTATCGCCGAAAAACGCGCAAACCGCCTTCACGAAGGAGGCTGTTGTCGCTTCCTCCTCGGAAAGAATGGGCACCACCAGGGTGCCGATATCAATCGAGGGGTCGCCCAACGGCAGGACCACCAACCGCAACTGAGCCGGATCCAGGGTTGGCACATCACCTTGCAGGTTCACGACAATGTCGTGGCGCCCGTCCGGGTCCAATTCGCCCAAAGCAGCGTGCACGCGATCGGTGCCGGAGGGCAGCGCCGGATCGGTCATGACCGCCCGCCCGCCTGCCGCCCGGACCGCGTCGGCGATCTCGACCTCGGCGCAGGCGACGGCCACGGGGCCGATATCGGCTTCCCGTGCCCGGTCGAGCACATGCACGATCATGGGCTTGCCATGAATGTCAGCCAGCGGCTTGCCCGGCAGCCGCGTGGACGCCATGCGGGCTGGGATGACGACGATCGGGTTCACGACGACACACTGATCCTTGAAATGATGGGGATCCTTGAAATGACGGGCGGTGGGTTGATGGGGCCGGTTCGTTTCCCTATGGTGCCCTAGCTTATGGACGCTCACGGTCCCGTGCAACGGCGGGCCCGCATCTTTGCCTGCGAACCACGACCGCACTCGACGAGGAAGCTACGCCGCATGGACAGTATGGAGGTCAACAAGGGCATCGCCGCGATCCTGATCGCCGGTATCGCCTTTTTCATCACCGGCACGATCGGAACGATCCTCGTCCACACGAAGCCGCTGGACAAACCGGTCCTGTCGATCGCGGTCCAGGAACATGGAGACACCAGCAAGGAAGCGGCCAAGCCGGTCGTTCTGCCGCCCATCGCGCCGCTGCTGGCGAAGGCCGATGTGGCCGTCGGCGAAAGCACCACGAAGAAGCTGTGCAGCCAATGCCACACGTTCAATGAGGGCGGGAAGAACGGAGTCGGCCCGAACCTGTATGGCTCGGTTGGCGCGGCGCATGGGCATGTCGCGGGGTTCAACTATACGACCGGCCTGAAGGCAAAGGACGGCCCTTGGACATATGAAGAGCTGAACACTTGGCTGTTCAAGCCGAACGCCTATGTCCCTGGAACGCGGATGGCGTTTGCCGGCGTCAAGGACGATCAGAGCCGAGCGAACATTATTGCGTATTTGCGGACCTTGTCGAAGAGCCCGGTACCGCTGCCGACGCCCTGATCCTGGGCCATGGACCGGTTGATCGCGGCGGCGGAGGCAGCGGCGGACGTCGCCGGTGCCGTTGTACGCCCGTTCTTCCGGGCAGGGATCGGCACCGACATCAAGGCGGATCGCTCTCCGGTTACCATCGCGGATCGCACTGCCGAACAGGCCATGCGGGCCGTGTTGTCCGAGCGGTTTCCCGACCACGGGATCCTGGGGGAGGAATTCGGTCTTGATCGCGCCGAAGCCCGCCTGCGATGGGTGCTGGACCCGATCGACGGCACGCGCGCCTTCATTACAGGCCGCCCGACCTTCGGAACCCTGATCGCTCTGCTGGACGGTGACGATCCGATCGTCGGTATCATCGACCAGCCGGTCACCGGCGAACGCTGGATCGGCGCATCCGGTCGTACCACCACGTTCCGCGGACCGCTTGGCGGTCATGCGGGTTGCCGGCCATGCCGGTCGATTGCTGACGCCGAATTGTCCTGCACCAGTCCCGAAATGCTGGCGGAGCAGGAGCCACGCTGGCGCCGCCTGGCCACAGCAGCCCGACGCAACTACTGGGGCGGGGATTGTTACGCCTATGGGCTGCTCGCCCTCGGACAGATCGACATCGTCGCCGAATGCAGCATGCATCTCTGGGATTGGGCGCCGCTTGTGCCCATCGTCCAGGGCGCGGGCGGGCGTGTGACGGACTGGCGGGGCAATCGGCTGACCGCGGCCAGTGACGGCACGGTTCTGGCTGTCGGTCATCCCGACCTGCTGGCCCAGGCGGTCGTGCTCCTTAACGAAGTGTCAGTTGCCACCGCCTGAGCGGTAGCCCACCCTGCCGCCGATTATCGCCCCGAGGGTTGATCCGTGCGCGCCATAGCCAGTTTCCTGCTGCTTGCCACACTTGCCGGACCGGCACAGGCCGCCGATCAGCCGGTCACCCGCTCGCACGGACTGACGATCCTCGGCAAACCCGCCTTACCCGCGGATTTCCCCTACTTTCCCTATGTCAACCCCGATGCGCCGAAGGGCGGCCACGTCACGCTCGATCGGGTCGGCACCTATGACAGCTTCAACCCGTTCATCTTGCGCGGCACGCCCGAGGCATACACCACCGCTCCCTGGGTCACCTTGCCGGGCGGCTCCGGTTCTGGCGCGTCGGTCGGGCATGTGTGGGAGAGCCTGCTGACTGCGTCAGCCGATGAAATCGCCACCGCCTATTGCCACCTGGCCGAGGCGGTCGAATTGCCGGCCGATCGGATGTGGGTCGCCTTCGATATCCGCCCGGAGGCCCGATTCGCCGACGGCCAGCCCGTCACCGCCGAGGACGTGGCCTGGACCTTCCGGACCCTGCTGGAAAAAGGCCGCCCCAGCTTCAAGATCCAGGTCGCGGACGTGACCGAGGTCGTGGTGGAGGGGCCTCGGCGGGTCGTCTACCGCTTCAAATCCAACGAAAACCGGGAACTGCCTTTGCTGGTCGGCGCCTTGCCGGTACTGCCGAAGCACTTCTTCGAAGGGCGAGATTTCGCCCGTCCGTTGACCGACGCCCCCATCGGCTCCGGCCCCTATCGGATTACCGGCTTCGAGTTGGGACGGAGCGTCACCTACGAACGTAATCCGGACTGGTGGGCACGGGATCGCCCGACCGGCAAGGGCACCAACAACTTCGATCGCGTTCGGTCCGAGTACTATCGCGACTCAGCCGTGGCGATGGAGGCTTTCAAGGCGGGCTCCATCGATCTGCGCAGTGAGAATATCTCCAAGAACTGGGCGACCGCTTATGACTTTCCGGCGGTGAAGAACGGCCTTGTGATCAAGCAGGTCTATCCACACAAGCTGCCGAACGGCTTCCAGGGCTACGCGATGAACACCCGCCGCCCGGTCTTCGCCAACCCCCTTGTACGCCAGGCGATGACCGAGATGTTCGACTTCGAATGGACCAACAAGAACCTGTTCTACGGAGCCTATACGCGGCTCAACAGCTATTTCAGCAACAGCGACCTGGCGTCCACCGGCATTCCCGAAGGAGCGGAGCTGGCACTGCTGGAACCGTGGCGGGCACAATTGCCGGCCGCTTTGTTTACCGAGGCCTATAAGCTGCCGGTCACGGACGGATCAGGCAACAACCGCGATCAGTTGCGGCGCGCGCTGGACCTGCTGCGTCAGGCCGGCTGGCAGGTGAAGGACCGCAAGCTGGTGGATGAGAGCGGGCGGCCCATGAGTTTCACCGTTCTGCTCAGTGATCCCTCCCTCGAACGACCAACCCTCCCCTACACCGAATCCCTCAAGAAGCTCGGCATCGACGCCCGGGTGCGCACCGTGGATCCCGCACAATATCAGCGGCTGACCGACGAATTCGACCTGGACATGACGATGATGGTCTACCCTCAGGGCGACATCCCGGGGAACGAGTTGCGCGACTATTGGTCCTGCGCCGCGGCCAAGGCGCAGGGAAGTTCCAATGTGTCAGGCGTCTGCTCGCCGGTCGTGGATGCACTGATCGACAAGGTCGTGAACACGCAGGATCGGGAGAGCATGACCGTCGCCGCGCGCGCGTTGGATCGGGTCCTGCTGTGGCAGTTCGACGCGGTGCCAAACTGGGGCAGCCGGCAATTCAACATCGCCTATTGGGACCGTTTCGGCTTCCCGGACAAGCCCATCCGGGGCGGCTTCAACTTCGATACCTGGTGGGTGGACCAGGCCAGGGCCGCCGCCACCGACGCGGCAAAGCGACGCTGATGCGCGGGCATCCCGGGGCGCCGCGTCCAAGCCCATGACGGCCTATCTGATCCGCCGCCTGTTGCTGGTGATCCCGACCCTGTTCGGGATCATCGCGATCAATTTCGCCGTCATTCAGTTCGCGCCGGGTGGACCGGTGGAGCAGATGATCGCCGAGTTGCGCGGCAAGGGCGGTCTGTCGACCCGGTTGGGCGCCGCCGCGTCCGATTTCAGTTCGGGTGGCGGCGGCTACCGCGGCTCCAGTGGCCTCGATCCAGCGATCATCGCCGACATCAAGGCCATGTTCGGGTTCGACAAGCCGCCGCTGACCCGGTTTACCGACATGATCAGCGGCTATCTGCGGTTCGATTTCGGTCGCAGCTTCTTCCGTGACGAGTCGGTGCTGACGTTGCTGCTGATGAAGATGCCGGTGTCGATCTCGCTGGGGCTTTGGTCCACCCTGCTGGTGTACTGCATCTCGATCCCGCTGGGGATTTCCAAGGCGGTGCGCGACGGCAGCCGCTTCGACATCGCCACCAGCGCCGCGGTCCTGATCGGCTATGCCATCCCCGCCTTCCTGTTCGCCATCCTGCTGGTGGTGCTGTTCGCCGGCGGCAGCTTCGTGCAGGTCTTTCCGCTCAGTGGCATGACCAGCCCCGGTGCCAGCGAGTGGCCCTGGCCGGCGCGGATCGCCGATTATCTGTGGCACATGGTGCTGCCCACCATTGCGATGGTGGTCGGCGGTTTCGCCAGCCTGACCATGCTGACCAAGAACTGCTTCATGGAGGAGATCGGCAAGCAATACACCGTCACGGCCCGGGCCAAGGGCGCCAGCGAGCACCTGGTGCTATACGGCCACATGTTCCGCAACGCGATGCTGCTGATCGTCGCGGGGTTTCCTCAGGCCTTCGTGGGGATCCTGTTTACCTCGGCTCTGCTGGTGGAGATCATTTTCTCCCTCGACGGGATCGGGTTGCTGGGGTTCCAGGCGGCGATCCAGCGCGACTATCCGGTGATGTTTGGCACGCTCTATATCTTCACGCTGATCGGCCTGCTGCTGCAGATCGTTGGCGACATGCTCTACACCGTCGTCGATCCACGCATTGATTTCGAGGGGCGATCGTGAGCGGGCTGTCCCATGCAGGTTCGCACCCCCCTTGCGTGCGATCGCTGGAGTTGATCCGACCATCTCCAACGCCCCTGTCGGCGCCGGACAGGCATTCCCCTCCCAAGCTCCCCAGCCCAAACGACACGCCGGCCAGTCCGGGCGGTGGGCAACCACCATGACCCTGTCACCCGTCACGCAACGCCGCCTGGCGATCTTCCGGGAAAACCGCCGCGGATTGGTCTCGCTGCGGATATTCCTGGTGCTGTTCGTCCTGTCGCTGTTCGCCGAGTTCATCGCCAACGATCGCCCGCTGCTGATCCGCTACGATGGCGCGTGGTATGCCCCGGTCCTGATCGACTACAGCGAGGACGCGTTCGGCGCCGACCTGTTGCCCACCCAGGCCGACTACACCGACCCTATGCTGCGCGACCGGATCGAGGCCAAGGGCTGGATGCTCTGGCCGCCGCTGCCGTACAGCTACACCACATCGGTCAAGGACCTGGCCACGCCATCCCCTTCACCGCCGAGCTGGAAGAATCCGCTGGGGACGGACGATCAGGCGCGGGATGTGCTGGCTCGCGTGATTTACGGGTTCCGCATGTCGGTGCTGTTCGGGTTCACCCTGACCGCGGTGACGACGGTCGTCGGGATGGCCGCGGGCGCCGTCCAGGGTTTCTATGGCGGGCTGACCGATCTTCTGTTCCAGCGCTTCATCGAGATATGGAACGGCATGCCGGAGCTGTACCTGTTGATCATCCTGGGCAGCATCATCACGCCCGGCTTCTGGGTGCTGCTGATCTTCCTGCTGCTGTTCCGCTGGATGAACCTGACCGGCGTGGTGCGGGCCGAGTTCCTGCGCGGGCGCAACCTGGAATATGTGCGCGCGGCCCAGGCGCTGGGCGTGTCCGACACCATGGTCATGTGGCGGCATATCCTGCCCAACGCGATGGTCGCCACCCTCACTTTTCTGCCGTTCATCCTGTCCGGCTCCGTCACCCTGCTGTCCACCCTCGATTTCCTGGGTTTCGGCCTGCCCCCCGGCTCCGCGTCGCTGGGCGAACTGGTGGCCCAGGCGAAATCCAACCTCCAGGCGCCCTGGCTGGCCATCACCGCGTTCCTGGTATTGGGAAGCGTCCTGACCTTGCTCATCTTCATCGGTGAGGCAGTGCGCAACGCGTTCGACCCACGGCGGTTACCGACATGACTCCCAGGTGGCGGCCGACATGAGCCCGCGGCAGCGGCCGACATGAGTCTCGTGGAGGTCGAGAACCTCTCGGTCGCCTTCGGTCCGAAAACCGTGGTGGACGGGGTCTCCTTCAGCCTTGAGCGCGGAGAAACCCTGGCCCTGGTCGGCGAGTCCGGCTCGGGCAAGTCGCTGACCGCCTTGTCGCTGCTGCAACTGCTGCCTCGGGGCGGCAGCAACCCGACGGGGCAGATCATGCTGGACGGTGTCTCCATGATCGGCGGCGATCCTGCGACCCTGCACCGCGCGCGCGGCGGCATTGCCGGCACGATCTTCCAGGAGCCGATGACCAGCCTCAATCCGCTGCACCGGATCGGCCAGCAGATCGGCGAGGCCATTACCTTGCACCGCTCCCTGCCCGCGGATGAGGTGCGCCGGCGCGTTGTTGCCGCTCTGGCGATGGCTGGATTCCCCGACGCGGAGTCCCGGCTGGAAGCCTTCCCGCACCAATTGTCCGGCGGGCAGAGGCAACGGGTGATGATCGCCATGGCGCTGGCAAATGACCCGGCCCTGCTGATCGCCGACGAACCGACCACGGCGCTGGACGTGACCATCCAGGCTCGGATCCTGGCGCTCCTCGCTCGCCTGAAAGTGGACCGGCAATTGGCGCTGCTGCTGATCACCCACGACCTGGCCATCGTTCGCCGGTTCGCCGACCGGGTCTGCGTCATGAAGGAGGGCCGGATCGTCGAGGCGGGACCGGTCGGAACGCTGTTCGACGCACCCACCCATCCCTACACCAGGATGCTGCTGAACGCCGTGCCGCGTGGCGGAGCGGCTCCGCTGCCGGCCAGTGCTCGCCCCTTGCTGCAAGCGCATGACGTAAAAGTGCATTTCCCCATCCGCCGGGGGTTGCTGCGGCGAGCGGTGGGATATGTTCGGGCGGTGGACGGGGTCAGCGTCACGGTCCGGGAAGGCGAAACCGTTGGCCTAGTCGGCGAATCCGGCTCTGGCAAGACGACCCTGGCCATGGCGGCTCTGCGGCTGGAACGGGCCACCGGGCGGATCGACTTCGACGGCGTGGACATCGCCAGCCTGAACGGGCGAGCGATGCGCCATTTGCGGGCGCGGATGCAGATCGTATTCCAGGACCCGTATGGCAGCCTGTCGCCGCGCCTGCCGGTCGGCGACATCGTGGCCGAGGGCCTTTCCGTGCACGAGCCCAGCCTGACCCGCCAGCAGCGCGACCGGCGCGTGGCCGAACAACTGGAGGAAGTCGGACTGTCGGCGGACTGGGCCTTGCGTTACCCGCATGAGTTCTCGGGTGGGCAACGCCAGCGGATCGCCATCGCGCGCGCCATGATCCTGAAACCGCGATTTGTCGTGCTGGATGAGCCGACCAGTGCGCTGGACATGTCCGTTCAGGCGCAGATCGTTGGATTGCTAAGGGAGTTGCAGCAGAATCACGGTCTGGCCTATCTGTTCATCAGCCATGACCTGAAAGTCGTGCGGGCCCTGGCGCATCGGATCGTCGTCCTGCGCAACGGCCGTGTGGTGGAGGAAGGCGACGCGGAAAGCCTGATCACGCATCCAAAGGATCCGTACACTCGCACATTGATGATGGCCGCGTTTGATCTAAAGGCCCAACCCGAGTCGTATCAGGACCAGCCGCCTCCATAGAGCGGGGCAGCGACAACAATCGAGGAGCGTTCCATGTCGATTCTTCTGCAACGTCGCCTGTTCCTGGGAGGGGCCGCTGCCATGCTGGGTGCACGGTATGCGTCCGCCCAGACGCCAGCGCCCGCCGGGCCGTTCACACTGGCCCCTCTGCCATATGCGGCCGACGCCAATGAGCCGCATATCGATGCGCAGACCATGACCATCCATCATGATCGCCATCACGCCGCTTACGTCACCAACCTCAACACCGCGCTGAAGGACCACCCCCAGGTCGTGGCGCTCGGTCTTCCCGGAATACTGGCCAAGCTGCCCGAGTTGCCCGATGCGATCCGCACCGCGGTGCGCAACAACGGCGGTGGCCATGCCAACCACGCGATGTTCTGGCAGATCATGGGTGGCAAGGGTGGTGCGCCGACGGGCGATGTTGCCGCGGCGATTGATCGGGATTTCGGCTCGTTCGACAAGTTGAAGGAAGGCTTCAATCGCGCCGGCCTGACGCAGTTCGGCTCCGGCTGGGTTCACGTCATTGTCGACCGCACCGGCAAGCTGACAATGGGAGCTCGCCCGAACCAGGACACGCCGCTGATGGACGGCGGCCGGGTGCTGTTCGGCAACGATGTGTGGGAACACGCGTATTATCTGAAATACCAGAACCGCCGAGCGGATTACCTGGCGGCGTGGTGGAATGTGGTGAACTGGGCCGAGATCGAAAAGCGTTATGCCGCCGCAAAAGCGGGCACTTTGGAGATCTGACGGACCGACCGAGCGGCGCAAATGATGGGTTGCGCGGGCGGCCTGACAAACAGGCTGCGCGCTCGGCGACGGCGGCTCTGTATCGGACTGTCATGACAAATGTCACTCTCGCGGCGGTCGAGGGACAAGCATCTCCCGGCAGCGGTCAAAGTGCATTGCGAAGAATTAATGCCCGGAACGATCCCGTCACGATTTTGCCGCGAAGCCCACGCGGTCCCGCCTCAATCGGGCGCTTTACTCTCTTTCAGCCGGGAACAACAACTCTTCCCCCGGCGGAAAGGATACCACGATGAACCGCTTCCTGACGCTCGCTTCCACCGGTCTGTTTGCGACCGGCCTTGCGATCCTTCCGGTCAGCGCTTTCGCCCAATCCAATGCCCCGGTGGGCGCCGATGCCAAGGCCACGACGACCACAGGCGTCGTCGGTTCGACCACGATGCCGCACAAGGCCGACGCCGGTAAGGTGGTCGCCGCGCCCGCACCGTCTTCTCAGGCGACTGATGCCAAAGCGGACAAGACCGGGGCGAAGGCCGCGGTCACGACGGCTCCCCTTGCCGGCACTACCGGGTCCGCCAAGGTGACCGCCGCGCCGGCACCGTCCACCACCGCGGTCTCACCGGCGCCTAAAACCGGAGGCTGATCCCGGTCCGACTTTGTGTCGGTGCCTGGTTGCTTCCTCCCCGACCGGGCGCCTGATGCAAACGATGAGGCCCATGCCGCGCTGTGGCGTGGGCCTCATTGCCGTCTGCGGTATGGGAGGTATCGCCGTTGGCGGCATGGGGCTTGACCGTCGGCGGCATCTACAGGCGTTGCAGCCGGTACGCACTGGTCAGCAACAGAGCGACGCCAACCACACAATAGCCAAGTGCCGCATAGGGAAACAGTCGCCCCATGACACGCAACGTCAGAAACGACACCGGGAGCACGGTGCATAGACATGCCAGGACGAAACTCAGCCTCTTCATCGACGCTGCCCCTTCCTGCGTGTAGAATTTCACCAGCGACAGCGCGAATGCGAACGGGAACGCAAAGACCGCCAGCGACGTATTATCATCCATAATTACAGGGATCCTGTCAGATCAGGGCCGGTCGACCAACGTGTCAGCGACGCGGTCCGGGCAACCGCGAAGCCGCGAGAATACCACACAAGGCGAGTGCGGCCAGCAACCAGAACGTCATCGAGTAGGCCGTCTCCGGCACCGCGGCATCAGCCAGCCGATCCTGCAGGAAAATCGCCAGCGCCGTCGTCCCGGCGGGCCCACCGAATCTCTGGCAGATATTGATCGCCGTGGTCGCGCTGGTCAGGGATTCCCTCGGCACGGACGCGTAGGCCGCCGCCGCCGACGGGATCGTAATCGACCCCACACCGAACCCACGCACAAACAACGCGGCTGCGAGCACCGGCAGCGATGCCTCCGGTCCCGCGAGTGCAAACGGTAAGGTCCCGACGAGGGCGATGGCAGCTCCAGCGCCTGAGATCGCCCGCGCACCGAACCTCTCGCTCAGGCGGCCCATGATCGGCAGCGCAAAGAACACGCCCAGCCCCATCGGGGCGAGCATCAGGCCTGTCAGGCCGGGTGACGCATCCCGGACATTGAGAAAGAACAGCGGCATCAGCAACTGTCCGCCGAAATTGATCGCGTTTGAGAGGAACTGGGTCATCGCAGCGGCGCGGAACACGCGCCCCCTGAACAAGCGCAGATCGATCAGCGCCGCGGCCGGGCGACGCAGCGCATGCCAGGTGAAGCCGGACAGCAGGACCAGACTCGCCCCCAATCCCGGCCACGCACTCGGATCGTCATGGGCCAGTGCGACGAGGCTGTACAACAGCAGCGCCAGCCCGGGGGAAATCATCGCAAATCCGATCAGATCCAGACGCCGTGGGGTCGTCGGTTCGTCGGCCGGCAGCACCCGCCAGGCAAACCCGATCGCCAGCAGGCCGACCGGCACATTGACGAAAAACGTCCAATGCCAGTTCAGATAGGTCAGGATGAGACCGCCGAGACTGGGTCCGAGCATCTGCCCGACCATTACCGGCATCGCCGCGACGCCGATGACCCGGGCCATATGCCGGCCCGCATGACGCGCCATCATCATCTGCATCATCGGCGCCAGCAATCCGCCGGCGATGCCTTGCAGGACCCGGCAGCCGACCAGCATCGAGATCGAGTCCGCCGCGCCACACAGGGCCGAACCGAGGATGAACGCGGCGAACCCAGCCAGAAAAACGCTCCGTGCGCCGAAACGATCGAGCAACCAGCCACTCAGCGGCAGCGCCAACGCCAGTGCCAGCAGATAGGCGCTGGTGATCCACTGCGCGGTGCCCAGCGGCGCCCGGAACGTCTCGGCGATCGTCGCGAGCGACACATTGACCATCGTCGCATCCAGTCCCGACATCAGTGGCCCGCAGGTGCATGCGGCGGCAATGATCCAGACACGGCGATCGACGCGGTCGGCGGAGTCAGTCATGGGGCAGGCTGCTTTGCGGCGGCGCGAACCCTGTTAACATGCGCCACCCGCATGTCCCAGCGGCATGACCCAACGGCATATCCCAAGGACATGTCCCGTCGGACATCACGTATCAGGAGGAACCCCAATGGCCCGCATCCCACTTCGACACGGCGCATTCCTGCCGCCGTTCCATCCGATGAACGAAAACCCGGCGGCCTGTATGGACCGCGACCTAGAACTGATGCAGTGGCTCGACCGCCTGGGTTTCGACGAGGCGTGGATTGGCGAGCATCATTCCGCGGGCTGGGAGTTGATCAGCTCGCCCGAACTGTTCATTGCCGTGGCGGCCGAACGCACGAAATCGATCAAATTCGGCACCGGGGTGATCTCCCTGCCCTATCACAACCCGCTGATGACGGCGAACCGGATCATCCAGTTGGACCACCACACGCGCGGGCGCGTGATGTTCGGAGCGGGGCCCGGATTATTGGCGTCCGACGCGCTGATGCTCGGTATCGACCCCAACACCCAGCGTGACCGGATGGCGGAGGCGCTGGACGTGATCCTGCGCTTCTTCAAGGGTGAGATCGTCACCGAAAAGACCGACTGGTACAATTTCGTGGGTGCGCGGGCGCATATCCTGCCCTACACCAAGCCACACCCGGAGGTCGCGGTGGTCAGCGCCGTCACCCCGTCCGGTGGTCGTCTGGCCGGCAAGTATGGCCTGAGCATGATCTGCGTCGCCGCCACCAATCCGTTCGGCTACGATGCTCTGGCCGCCAACTGGCAGATCGCCAACGACATGGCAGCCGAGAACGGCAAGCAGATGGACGCCTCCCGGCTACGTCTGGTCGGGCCGATGCACATCGCCGAAACCCGCGCCAAGGCGTTCGAGAACGTCAAGTTCGGCTTCGAACCCTACCTGAACTACCTGAATAACAACCAGCCGCGCTTCATCGTCCCGGCGGGGCAGAATCCGGCGGAATGGTTCGTGGAGAACAAGTTCGGCGTGATCGGAACGCCGGATGACGCGATCGCGCTGATCGAGCGGCTGTATGCCAAACAGGGCAATTTCGGCGCGTTCCTGCAACAAGTGCACAACTGGGCCGATTTCGAAGAGACCAAACGGTCCTACGAACTGTATCAACGCTATGTCATGCCACATTTCTCGGGCGACAACCGCCCGCGCATCGAATCGTTTGATTGGTGCACCGACCATCGCGAGCTGCTGACCGAGAAGCGGACCTCCGCGGCGCAGGCGATGTTCGACAAGCATGAAGCCGAACAGAAAGCCAAGGCGGCAGCGGCCATGGTTCGTCCGCAAAAGGGTAAGGAAGCCTGGTAGCAACGCAGCGTCATTGAAAACGTCGTGATCCCCTGCCCGGAGCAACCCTATTGCGCCGGGCAGACGTCGGTGTTTATCCCCAACAACATGGTTGACCCGGGGGCGTCGGCAACGCCGAGGAGCGATCGCCCATGCGCCAACCCCTCGCGGGACCCCACGCCTGGGTGGGATCCCGCCATCCTGAAAGTTGCCAGGCCGCGACCTCAACCGCGGCGGAACAGTCTCTGCCACAGACCCGGGGCCGTCCGCCGGACATGCGTCACGTGTGGGGCATGGGCCGGCGGCGGCAGCGCGCTGCCGATCGAATGACGCGCGGAATCCCTGGCGGCAATGCGCCCGCGTTGGAAGGCCAGGACCGCTCGAGCCGTGTCGTCCAAGGCACGATCGGCTATCCGTTCGGCCCATCGCCCCGCCTCATCAAACAGTCCCGCTCGCCGCAGCACGTCCAGGCGGCGCAGCGCGATCCTGGTGTCGGCCGCATCCTCCCACAGTGCCGCAACCTTGCGCCGCAGAGCGCTCGCGTCCGCCCCCGCGTCGTCCGCGGCCCAGGCCGCCTGCAACAGTGCCTCGGCCTCGCCATCCCGATCGCCCAGACCACGGCACACCATCGCCCAGCGGCGGAATGATACGGCCTCAGGACAAACCTGCTCCGCCACCGCCCGATAGTCGGCGGAACGCACGATAGCGCCGGCCGCCGGAGGCAAGGCCGCCAGATCGGGCGCCGCGGCGCCGCAGGTTCGACAAACCGCCACCCACCGCGGCAAGGTCGAGCGGGCGGGCTCTCCCGGGCGCAGATCCAGATCGGGGGCGATCTCGGGTCGCGGCGCCTGGAACGGAGGCGGGGCCGGCGCGTCGCACACCCCACAGCGAAGCGGCCGCCCAGCCGGCGTCACGCCTCCATTTCCGCGCGCAACCCGTCCCTCAGGCGTTGCATGGCGCGCTCCATGGTCGGGGCCGACTGGGCAAAACAGACCCGCAGGCTCCCCTCGCCCGCCGAACCGAAGGCGATGCCCGGAGCGACGGCAACGCCGTGCCGCGTAACAAGTTTCTTTGCCAGATCGAGGCTGTCTGTCAGACCCTCGATCCCGACAAACGCGTAGAACGCGCCGACCGGGGCAGCGTATCGCACGAAGTTCAGGCCGCTGAGGACCGCACCGGCCAGATCCCGCCCCCGAGCGCAATGGGCGCGGAACCGGTCCACCACCTCGACATCGCCGGTCGCGGCAATCCCCGCCTGTTGGGTAAAGGGGGCAACGCCGGAATGAATGGCCTCGACCAATTCGGTAAACAGGTCGCGCGTGCCTTCGGGGACCACCAGCCAGCCCAGCCGCCAGCCGGTCATGATCCAGGTCTTGGAAAAGCTGTTGCACACGATAACGCGATCGTCGGGTTCGGCGACATCCAGCAAGGACGGCGCGGCGGCGGAGCCGTCATAGACCAGCCGCGAATAAACCTCGTCGGAAATGACCCAGGCGCCGTGCTTGCGGGCAATCGCCAGGATGGCGTGCAACTCCGGCAGGGAGGCTGTCCAACCGGTCGGATTGTTGGGCGAGTTCAGGATAAACGCCCGTGCGCCCGCCATCATCGCGTCCAGCCGGTTCAGATCCAGCGCGAACGACCCATCGGCGGTCATCGTCAGGTCCAACTCATGGACCTCGGCGCCGCGCAACCGGACCGCGTTGCCCACATTGGGCCAGCCGGGACTGTGCAACACGACGCGATCCCCGGATTGAACCGTCGCGGCCAGGGCGATCGTCACCGCGGCCATACCGGACGCGGTGACCTGAACCCGGGTTTCAGTCACCGGCCTGGCATGCAGGTCCGACAGGTAGGCGGCGAGCGCCGAACGGAGCGGGGGAATGCCTCGGACGTCGGGGTAACGGGTTTCCCCGGCGCGCAACGCGGCGATGGCGGCCTCTGTCGCCGATACCGGGCTGGGCTGATCCGATTCACCAAAGCAGAGGAAATCGACATCCGGGGTCGCGAAGGCGATCCGTGCAACCTCCACGATGCGCGATCCGGGAATGCGAACTATGTCCAATTGCGTCATCTGGGCACCATGGGTCGGTTGGGAGGCGGGCGCCCGATAAAATCCGCCGCTATTCCTATGCCGGTTTGTGCGGGTTGGATCATGCAATGGTCCCCAGACTTTAGCGCCGGCGCAAGCTGCCTCAGGTTTGATCGGTACGCACAACCTCCGGTCGCCCGTTTAGCCGGTTTCCATCTCGACCGACACCATCCCACGCACCCAATCGCCAATTCGCGATCACGTTAGGGCCCGTCCGGGAACAACCGACTCGTCTACGGACCTTCGCTCGAGTCTGTCTCTACCGGTTTGACCAACCTGACTGAGCGGTTATTCCCGGACGGCCCCTTAGTTTTGCCGCCCGGGCAGGCTAGGCCAAGGTCCATCCGGCGTGGCATTTTGGCGCCATTGGTCGAAGGGGAAAGCGGATGATGGACAAAATGAAGATTCAGCAGGCGGCAGCAATCCTGGTGAAAGCGCGCCGTACCATGGAACCGCTGTCAGGTCTGCCCGACAAGCTCAAACCCACCAGCATCGCCGAGGCGCATGCCGTCCAGGATGCCACCAGCCAGGCCCTGGGCAAGCTGATCGCCGGCTTCAAGGCCATGTCCCCGCCCAATGGCGAGCCGAACCGGGGCATCATCTATGGCGGCACCGTCCTGGCCTCCCCCTGCGACCTGGCGGCCGCCATGGTACCGCAATGCGGCGTGGAAGGGGAGGTCGCGTTCGTCTTCCGCAAGAGCTTCCCGCCGCGTGAGACTCCATACACGCGGGAGGAAGTGGCCGCCTCGGTCGATGCCTGCGCGGTGATCGAGGTCGTGCACAGTCGCTATGCCATGGACGCCAAGGTGACGAACCTGGAAAAGCTGGCTGACAGCATCAGCAACGGGGCCCTTGTCTACGATACCCCGAAGAAGGATTGGCACGGGCTCGATCTGGGCGGGCTTAAGGTGACCCTGGCGGTGAATGGACAAACCGTCCTGGAACAGAATGGCGGTCACCCGACGGGGGATCCTCTCGGTGTCGCCACGGTCCTGGTCAATCTTTGGCGCGAGCATGGAGGCGTCCGCGCTGGCCAGTTCGTGACCTGCGGGTCGTTCACCGGGTTGAAATTCCTGAAGCCCGGCGATGTCTGCACCGCCACGTTCGAAGGTCTGGGTTCGGCGCGGGTCGAGTTCACTGTCTAGGCTTTGATCAAGCCGAGCGGGCACGCACCAACAGGGTCGTCGGGGTTTCTAGCGATCGGGTTGGGCGCGTTCTCCGGCTTCCATGCCGGCCAAATGTGCTCGGAGGCACGGTTGCATGGCCGAAGCACCGTCCTGGCGCCGGGGCATCCGGACGTCACTACCCTCCCGAACCAGGTCGGGGGACTCCTGGGTGTCGGCCTCTGCGCGGCTCGCAAGGCAGAGAGATTCCAACTCTGGATGCGGTCCGTCAGCGAGTTGGCGACCGGGCCGAGCGAGATGATACACCCAGGCGTCTGGACATACTGATGTTGGGCTTCGACCTGCCTCCGCGCGCCGACCCTGCGTCCTCCGATCGGCTGACCGCGACGTGGACGCCGTTCACCGAGACATGCAAGACCTTCGATGTCGCCCGCGGCCTGTATGAGCGCGATTTTCCGGCCGGCGAGCAGTCGGGGGACGACGCGGCGTTCTGGAGCGCGTTCCAGAGCCGGTTTTCGGGGCCTCGGTAGCCGAGACAACGCACGGTTCCGCGGTTCGATCGGTGGATCGCCAGGATCGCGATTTGGGTTGACATTGGGGATTGCTGGGTCCATTTGGACCATTCACGAGGTCCATATGGGACAGAAACCACGGATTGCCGATTTGCCGTCCCCGGGGCCTCCTCGGTTTACGGGATTTGCCGAGGCACCGCAGGCCAATCCGTTTCACCTGGAACAGGCCATCACCAGCGGTTTGCCGCGAGAGACCTTGCGCGACGTGGCGCGGTCCATCTGGCCCGATGCGGCGGAAGCCAACAAACTGATCCACGCCATCGTGCCGAAATCCAGCCTCGGTCGCCGCGGCACCCTTACGCCGGCGCAGGGCGAACAGACCGAACGGCTGGCGCGTTTGTTCGGCTACGCCATGAAGTTGTTTGGCGACATCGATGATGCGCGCGCCTTCATGCAGCGGCCACACCCGGAGCTTGACGGACGCCGCCCGGTGGATGCCTGCCTGACCGAATTGGGCGGACGCGCGGTCGAACGGGTCTTGGACTCGCTGGCGTTCGGGCTGCCAGTCTGAATGCGACCCGTCTGAATGCGATCCGTCTGAATGCGACCCGTTTGAATGAGGCTGTGGCGGATCGGCAGTGCGTTGTTCCCGGTCTGGAGCAGTGAGGGCGCGCGTCTGAAAGGCGGTCGCTGGAACCATCCCGGCACGCCGGCGATTTACGCCGCGACGTCCTATGCCTCGGCCGCACTGGAAATCCTGGTGCATGCCAATATCGGGCGGATGCCGCTTGGGTTTCGCTATGTTTCCATCGATGTGCCGGATGACGCACCGGTCGACACGCTATCCGTCTCCGACATGCCGGGATGGGACGCGATGCCGCCCGCGCGATCACGCGATGTGGGCGATGCCTGGCTCCGCGGACGCTCGGCCCTGATCCTTCTGGTGCCCTCGACCGTCACGCAGGGGCTGGATCAGAACGCGGTCATCAACCCCCTGCACCCGGACAGTGGCCGTATCAAGATTGGTGAGGAAACGGTCGTGCAGTGGGACTCCCGTCTCCTGCCGCCCCGGCGTGCGATCCCGTCCAACCGACCCACCGATGCGTCGAACGCCCGCCGGCCGGCTGGTACCCGGTTGGTTTCGCTCCCAGCCATGCGCCGTGACCCCTTGGCAACATCAGGCACATATCGGTCACCGGTCGGGGCAACGGGGATCAGTCCATGATAAGCCCGCCATCAACGTTATAGCACTGGCCGGTGATGTTCCGTGCTCCTGGTGAGGCCAGGAAGACCGCCATCGCCGCGATATCCTCCGGGTCGTTGGCGCGCTTCAGCGGGATCACCTCGGCCCGCCGGCGTTCCATTTCTTCCAGAGTCACACCCTCCTGCTTTGCGCGTGTGGCGAGGTTGTCCTGCGATAAGGCCGTGCGCGTGACGCCCGGGCAGATGGAGTTCACGTTGATGTTGTGCCGGCCCAACTGCTGTGCCGCGGTCTTGGTCAGGCTGATCACCGCCCCCTTGCTGGCCGCATAGGCCGCGTTCGAGGTCCCGGCATAGCCCTTGCCGGCGATCGAGGCGATGTTGATGATCCGGCCCTCGCGTTTGGGAATCATCTCCCGCGCCACGCGTTGCAGACAGAAGAATACGCCTTTTGCGTTGACCCGATGGATGCGATCCCAGTCCTGCTCGGTCAGGTCCATGATGTCGGCGCGCCTGGTGACGCCGGCGTTGTTGACGGAGATATCGATCCGCCCGAACGCCGCCATGGTTTCGCGGACGATGCGGTCTATATCCGCGACATCCCCGACATCGGCTTTCAGGGCGAGGGTGCGACGCTGGAAGGCACCGACTGCGGCGGCGGTTTCCTCCACCGTCTTGGCGTTGATATCGACGACGACGACATGGGCACCGGCCTCGGCAAGCGCGATGGCGGTGGCGCGCCCGATGCCCTGTCCGGCTCCGGTGACCAGGGCGATTTTGTCTGTGAGTTGCATGTTGGGTCCTCCCGTCGTGAGCATAGCAACCGGGGGTCCGGTTGGCACGCCAAAGGCGGGGCTTCGCCCCGGAACCCCACCAGGGCTCTGCCCTGGACCCGCCAAAGGCGACGGCCTTTGGAATGCGATTCTTTTTGGTGCCTTGGAGGATGGGGCCTGCCCGGACGTTGCAACGTCCGGGCAGGCCCCATCCTCCAAGGCACCAATGTTCCGGGTTCCAAGGCCCGTTGGCCTTGGCGGGGTCCAGGGGCAGAGCCCCTGGTCGGGGATCCGGGGCGGAAGCCCCGCCCCCCGGGCTGGCGAACCCCTCGGAACTTGCTAACCTCCCGCCCAACCAGCGAGAGGGAACCAACCGATGTCCGCCACCATGATCGACTACGGCAAGCTCTACAGCGACGGCCTGCCCGACCCCGCCCCCCGCTGGGCCCCATTTCCAAAATACTATTTCGTCGGTGGCAACAACGACCCCGAGCAGATCCCCATCGAAGGCCTGGTGGACGCCGCGGCCTCAGTCCTGCGGCGAGAGGGCTCGAAACTGGCGATCTACAATCTCGGCATGGGTCCGCAGGGCTACCCGGGCCTGCGCCAATTCGTCGCCGACCGTTGCAAGCGCGTGCGCGGCATGGACATCCCGGCCAACGACGTGATGATCGTCACTGGCTCCGGGCAGGGTCTGGACATGATCAGCAAGCTGCTGACCAACCCCGGCGACACCGTGTTGTGCGAGGAGTTCTGCTACCAGGGCGCCATGAACCGGTTCCGCAAGCTGGGCGCCAAGCTGGAAGGCATGAGGCTGGACGCGTACGGGATCGTGATCGAGGCGCTCGCCGCCCAACTGGCCGACCTGAAGGCCAAGGGTATCACACCGAAATTCATCTACACCATCCCGACCATCCAGAACCCCACCGCCTCCATCCTGCCGCTGGACCGTCGCTTGGCCCTGATCAAGCTGGCCCGCGAATACAATGTCTGCATCTTCGAGGACGAGTGCTACGCGGATTTGCTGTGGGAGGGTGTGGAAGCCCCGCCCGCGCTCTATGCGCTGGACCCCGGCTGCGTGATCCATCTCGGGTCGTTCTCCAAGTCCCTCGCCCCCGCGTTGCGGCTTGGCTACATCGTCGCGGAATGGGAGATCATGCGTCGCCTGCTGCCGCTGAAGGGCGACAGCGGCACCGGCGCATTGGATCAGATGATCGTGGCCGAGTATTTCTCGAAGAATTTCGACAAACACATGACCCACCTCAACGGCGTGCTGCACGACAAGCTGAAATGCATGGTCGAAGCGGTGGAGCGGGAGTTCGGCACCTCCGCCGAATGCTGGGCACCGAAGGGCGGCATCTTCCTTTGGATCAAGCTGCCGGAGAGCGTCGATGTGCGGAAACTGCTGAAGCCGGCGGCCGAGGCGGGCATCATCTTCAACGAAGGCCCGGCCTGGGCGGTCAGCGCGGACAATTCAAGTTCTCATCTGCGGCTTTGCTTCGCCATGCCAAGCAAACAGGTGATCCAGGATGGGGTGAAGGCGTTCGCGCAGGTTTGTTATGAACAGACCGGCATCCCGCTGCGCAGCGACAACGTCCAGCGTTAACCCCACTCGCCTGGAGGCAATCCCATGAGTGTCTTGCGCGGCAACAACGGCCCCCGCTACCGGCACAAGGTCGATGAATCGGCTCCCTATGACACCATCACCATCGACAAATTGACTCCCATCATCGGTGCCGAAATCGCGGGCGTCGACCTCTCCCGCCCGCTCGGCAACCACCAGATGGAGGAAATCCATCGCGCTCTGGCCGAGAATTCGGTGATCTTCTTCCGCGATCAGGACATGACGGCCGAACAGCATCTGAGCTTCGGCCGCAATTTCGGGGAACTGCACCTGCATCCGGCGGCACCGCACGCCCCGGGCCATCCGGAGCTGATGATCATCCACGCCGACAAGGACAGCCCGCGTGCCAACGGCGAAGGCTGGCACAGCGACGTGTCCTGTGATGTCGAGCCGCCGATGGGCAGCATTCTTTACATCAAGAAATGCCCGCCCAAGGGTGGCGATACGCTGTTCGCCAGCATGTATGCGGCGTACGAGGCCCTGTCCGACCGTATGAAGGCGTATCTGGACGGCCTGACCGCCGTGCATGATGGGGAAGGGGCCTATCGCGGCACCTACAAGAACCTCGGCATGCAGGACAAGCCGGTCTATCCGCGCGCGGAGCATCCGATCATCCGCACCCATCCGGTGACCGGCAAGAAGGCGCTTTATGTCAATCGCGGCTTCACGCAAAGCATCGTCGGGCTGCCACGGGATGAGGGTGGGGCCATCCTGAATTACCTGTACGACCTCGCCGAGGACCCGCTGTTCCAGTGCCGCTTCCGCTGGCGGGAGAACTCGGTGGCGTTCTGGGACAATCGTTGCGTCCAGCACCGCGCGATGTGGGACTATTGGCCGCACACCCGGTCTGGCTTCCGCGTCACCGTCGCCGGCGACCGACCGGTATAGGCACCGCAAAGGCCGCTGCCTTGCCGGTTCCAAGCAGAGCCGAGCGGGCGTTGCGTCAGGAGACCCACATGAAGATCAAGAAATCCCTGAAGCAGCTTCTCGACGAGGCCAATGCCGAGATCGAGACACTGACAGTGGATGCCGCCATCGCCCTGCATGGCAGGGACGACGTGCTGTTCGTCGATCTGCGTGACCCGCGGGAACTGGACCGGGAAGGGCGGATGCCCGGCGCATTCTCCTGTACGCGGGGGATGCTGGAATTCTGGATCGACCCGGACAGCCCTTACCACAAGCCGGTGTTCGCCGAACCCAAGCGCTTTGTCTTCTTCTGCGCCGGGGGTTGGCGATCGGCCTTGGCGGCCAAGACCGCGCAAGACATGGGCATGGAGAATGTCGCCCATGTGGAGGGCGGTTTCGGCGCCTGGAAAAAGGCCAATGGACCGACGGAGGCCCCGAAGCCGCGGAGTTGAGGGGCGAGCGGGAGGTAGGCAGCGACCGACGCGGGCGACCGTCGTCTCGCCACCGCTGATCCCTGGAATTTCCGGCGTACTCCGATGCGTCGATTTTCCATGGCGGGGCGTCGGCGGGACACGGCTCGTGGTGCGGACGAGATGACAAGACACCGCACCTTGACCGATCGCGAAATCAGTCCGCACCGGCAGGTATTGGGCTATCGCGCCTGGACAAACCCAATCACGCGAAGACGCGGCGCAATTCCACCACGATCTCCGGCGCCAAAGCGAGCGTCACCGTATCGTCCGGCCCATGCGTCTCGACTGTCGCATATTCATTCCCGGCGGGAGTCCGGTGGACATCCACCACCCGCCGGCGCAGATCGACGATCCACACCTCGCCGATCCCGGCGCGGGCATAGAGCGGCAGCTTCACGGCGCGGTCGTACCGGATCGAGCTGTCCGCCACCTCGACCAACAACAGGACATCGGCGGGTCCAGGAGGGGCGCCGGTCCGGTAGTTGTCGGCGCGCGGCCGGAAGAGCGTGACATCTGGCTGGGGCTCGCTGAACCGGTCCAGCCGAGCGGGATTCTGGACCGAGACGATAGCCCGATCGCCACAGGCCATGACCAGCACATGGGTCAGGCCGTTCACGGTCGCGGCGTGGTCCTGCCCGATCGGTGCCATGTCGATCAGCTCCCCGTCGATCAGTTCCACGCGGTCGTCTTCCCCCAGGATCCCGGCCTCAGCCATCCGGTGATAGTCGTCCACATTCAGTCTGTGCCGTGTCAGCACGAAATCGGCGTCGTCCATGGCGCACTGTTCCACAACGGAGGAAATCCGATCTTAGCAGGCCGGGCACTGTCCGACCACCGAATGGTGGGGGCACCTGGCCAGCGGCACGGGCGCCCGCCGGGACTCTTGCCGGGACGTGGTGGCCCGCGCCCGTCGCATGAGATCTGGATCATGTCCGATGTGGCGCAGGCCGAGAGTTATTTCGACGAGCAGAAATCATCTGCCCCTCTGTTGCATGGGCTCGGCGTCAAGGACATCGCGGTCGGGTTCACGGAGCTGTCCGAGACGTATTCCATGCCCGGCTGGCGCATGGGCTTCGCGGCGGGGAACGGGCGCAGGATGAGGGCAATGACGCGGATGAAGTCGTATTGGGACCATGGCGCGTTCCTGCGATCGGGCCGAATGTTTCCGCGGCGGAGCTGCGTCCGGCTTCCCAAGGGGGCGCATAAGCCGTTGGTGGCGATTGGGGTGCGGGGCGGCGTTGTTCGCTCAGCCCCGCCAAGTTCGTGTTTATCGCGGATGGCTGTTGAAATGGCGCGAATACAGATATTTGCCCTGTCGGAACCCTTTGATCTGCTGCACAAATCAAGAGTTTCGCACTAAACTTGGGCCATTGATTCCATTGGATGATCCTGGCGCATAACCGTGGCGCGTAATTGCCATACCAGCCAGCGGCTTGAAGAAGCACTCCGTTCGTCCGCTTCGGGTCGACCTAGGCGACCCGCCCAGCGGGCCATCGCGACTGGCGGACCGTCCGGAACCCCAAGACCGCCTTCCCCGGCAAGCTGGTAAGTCCCTTGCGTCATCAAGGCACCAGAAGCGACCACTCCCACCGCCGCTCAGACAGAACCCGCCAATCCCCTACTCCCGAGCCTCCCCCAAGGAAAAGCCCCGAGGCTCAACCGATCGCGACCCGACATACGCAACGGACACCGCATCCCGTGGCGCAACGGTCTGGCGAGCCTCCACCTCGGGCCCGGCATTCGCCTGACGCAGCAGCGCCGCCGGCAGCCAGACGCGGGTCACCCGCCACGACATATCGCGCAACTCCAACCGAACCAGCACATCGTCATCGTGGCCAGGCACACGCAGACCGACCGAAAACGCCGTCGGCGCATCGAAGAACGCCCAGGTCAACCGAACGTCAGACCCGGCGATCACGGGCCGCGGCACCAGCGGACCAAGCGCCGCCGTCAAAGCCTCCGGGGTCACCCGTCGATCCACGACGTTGCTGGCAATACCACGCACGAACGACTGGCCGAAGGCCGGAAGTGCGGCCGACGCAAGGGCAGGCCCGTTTGCCGACGCCACTGGGGGTTCGAAAAGAAAATCGCAGATGTCTTCCTTGATCCCGTCACGGACCTTCGGCCAGTGCACCAGAGTCCCCAACGTCACGGCGTCGCCCTGCCGCACTGCCTCCCGCAGTCGATAGAGTGTCACATAGGGGTAGGCGGTATATCCCCCCAGAATCGCCAGCATCACCACCAGCATCGCCACCAACAAAGGCCGCATCGCACGCATTCTGCCCGCTCCATGCCCGTTCGGGACGCAAGGCATGACGTGCGGAACAAGTGGCATGACCTTGGCCACTTCACGCGCTCTCGCCATGATCGCCCCTATATAGCGCGATCTTGCCCGGAGCCGACTAACATTCGGTAAAGCTCGGGGTCGGTCGCCCCTTCGGTGCTGAACAACAGAACCCGGCTCGTTTCGGACAGCTCCAGAGACGCCCGTGCCGCCGGATCGCCCAGCGCCAGCAGGCACCCCGCCAGACCCGCGACACCGGACTCGCCGGACACAACGCCCAGTCCGGCGAGCAGGCGCATGCAGTCCACCGCCGCCTCGTCCGGCACCGCCATGAACGCCGCCGCCGCCCGATCCAACTCCTGCCAGGCCAACAGACTTGGCTCCCCACAGGCCAGCCCCGCCATCAACGTGTCCAGATCGCCGGGGATCGAGGTCGGCTCCCCCAGCTCCGCGCTTGCCAGCAGGCAGGCCGCGCGGTCCGGTTCGACGACGATCACGCGCGGCGCCGGATCGAACCGCGCCCGCATCTGCGCCGACACCGCGGCCGCCACGCCGCCAACCCCGCCCTGGATGAACACATGCGACGGAGGATCACCCTCCCACTGGTCAGCAGCCTCATCCGCCATCAGCCGATAGCCCTGCATGATGTCCCGCGGTACTTCGGTGTATCCGGCCCAGGCGGTATCGGAGACCACGAACCAGCCTTCCGCCTCGGCCGTCCTGGTCGCCTCCCGCACCGCGTCGTCATAGGTTCCGGGCACACGTCGCACCTCCGCGCCATAGTTGGCGATGGCGTCGATCCGCCCCTGGCTCACGGTTTCGTGTACGAAGATCACACACCTGCTGCCAAACCGGCGAGCGCCCCAGGCCACCGCGCGACCGTGGTTGCCGTCGGTCGCGCAGGTGACAGTGATGGCACCCGTTACCTCGGCGAGACGGCCCGAGGCCAGGTCCGCCGACGTCGCCGCCCGCGCGATGCCAAGGCGCGCCAATTCGTTCGCCAGGACATTTGCGACGGCATAGGCTCCACCCAGCGCCTTGAAACTGCCCAGGCCGAAGCGTTCGGATTCGTCCTTCAGCCGGATCGCCGCGACACCGACGTCCCGAGCCAATTCGGCCAGATCCACCAGGGGAGTGGGCCGGTAGCCCTCCCATTGGGTGATCTCCGCCTTCGCGCGCCGGAATCCGGCACTGGGCAGCACGACCACGCCGGGGGTGCCCAGGCGCGGATTGGGGAACAGGCTGAACGGATAGGGAGCAAGCATCAGCGAACGGTGGACCGCATCCGAACGCGGTGCAATCGTGGTCCCGCAACAGGAGGCGATGGATGCGCATTACGATCCTTGGCGGCGGCGGATTTCTCGGGCGCAAGATCGCCAACCGGCTGGCGAAAGAGGCGACATTGGGCGGACAGCCGGTGACCGCGCTGACCCTGTTCGACCTGACGGAGCCGCCGCCACTCGCCGCGCCCTTTCCCGTGACGACCCTGGCCGGGGACATCGTCCGACTGCCGGAAGGCGCGATCCCGACCGGCACCGACGTCGTGTTCCACCTGGCCGCGGTGGTCAGCGCCCAGGCCGAAGCCGACTATACTCTGGGCCGCCGGGTCAACCTGGGCGGCACCGATGCGGTCATCGACGCCTGCCGCCGCCTGGTCGGAGCCGGCGCCAAACCGCCGCGCGTGGTCTTCACCAGTTCCGTCGCCAGCTTCAGCGGCACCCAGGATTCAGTCCTGCCCGACGATGCGCGCCAGATTCCCGGCAACTCCTATGGAGCGCAAAAGGCGGCCGCCGAACTGATTCTGGCGGACGCCTCCCGCAAGGGCTTCCTGGATGCCGTCACCATCCGCCTGCCCACGGTGATCGTGCGCCCCGGCCGACCGAACAAAGCGGCCAGTTCCTTCTTCTCCGGCATCATCCGTGAACCCCTGCTGGGTTTGGAAACCGAGCTTCCTGTGTCCGACCGTTTCGCCGCCTGGGTCTGCAGCCCAAGGCGCGCGGTCGACTGGCTGCTGCACGCGGCCGCGATGGATACCGGCCCGCTCGGGTTGGATCGCAGCATCACCCCGCCCGGTATCAGCACGACCATCGCCGAACTGCTATCGGCACTGGACGAGGTGCGCCCCGGCGCCAGCGCCCTGATCCGCCGCGTGGAAGACAAGGCGATCGCGGATATCGTCGGCACATGGCCCCCGGCCTTCGAGGCAAAACGAGCCCGCACCCTCGGCTTTGCTCCGCACGAGCCGGTCGTCGACATCATCCGCGCCTTCATCGAGGACGACCTGGACCTGACCCGAATCGACCGAGCCCGCTCCCCATAGTCGAACATTACCAAGTTTTCGGATACAGCACAAAAATTTTACCCTATTGCCTTCTTATCAAGCCCGACGTCGGTTGCCGGACGTTCGGTTTGGTAGCACAACCAACCCGCCTCCTGTTCCGCTGGATGCCATTGATGTCGGTTTCCCAAGGCGACCCCGCTATCGCGGGTGCGACCGCACCCCTGCTGAAAGGGAGAACCGCGTCCGCGCCATTGGCGTCGTCAACCGCGGAACCAGACATCGAACCATCGAAACGACGCGGCACGGCCCGTCCACGCCGGCCCTTCACGTCTGTCGTGCTGCACGCGCCGCATGTGTTGCGCGCCCTGGTGCGAGCGGATGAAATCTGGCTGGTGGCGCTGGCCGGGGTGATCGGTGGCGTGACTGGCGTGGTCGTCTGGGCCATGACGATGTCCACGCAACTCATTCACGAAGTACTGTTCGAGATCGGCCGGCATCAATATCTCAGTGCGATGCCATCCCTGGACCCGTTGCGGACCGTCGCGGTCCCGACATTGGGCGGACTGTTCCTTGGCTTGGTGACCTTGGGCCTGGCACGCATCTACCGGCGTCGCACGGTCGATCCGATCGAGGCCAACGCGCTGTATGGCGGACGCATGTCGCTGTCCGGCAGCCTCGTGGTCGTGATCCAGACGATCATCTCCAACGGCGTCGGAGCGTCGGTTGGGCTGGAAGCGGCCTACACCCAGATCGGCGCGGCGACCGCGTCCCGCTGGGGCCATGCGTTTCGGGTGCGGCGCAACGATCTGCGGCTGCTGGTCGGCTGCGGCGCGGCCGCGGCAATCGCCGGCGCGTTCAATGCGCCGCTTACCGGCGCGTTCTACGCGTTCGAGCTGGTGATCGGCACCTACACGGTGGCCACCTTTGCCCCTGTCGCGGTGGCGGCGATCGTCTCCATGGCCGTCGTGCGCGGCCTGGGCGGGGCGGCGTTCGAGCTGACGATCCCGCCCGAACAGATCGACTCCCTCGACTACATCCCGATCTTTGCGCTCGGGATGCTGTGCGCGCTACTCGGCATTGCCATCATGCGCGGCGTCACGGTCACCGAGGAACTGTTCCGCAAAAGCGGCGTTCCCGCCTGGCTGCGTCCCATGGTCGGCGGTCTCGCGGTCGGCATGCTGGCCCTGATCACGCCGGCGGTTCTGTCATCCGGCCATGGCGCGCTTGGTGTCACCATCCATGCCGATCTGGCTCTGACCTGGATCCTGCTGTTGCTGGCGCTGAAGTCGGTGGCGTCAGCGATCTCGATCGGATCCGGCTTCCGCGGCGGCTTGTTCTTCGCCTCCCTCTTCCTGGGTGCCCTGCTTGGCAAGGGTTTTGCCGCTGGCCTCGCCATGCTGAGCACCGCCCATGTCGTGTCGCCGATGATCTGCGCCCTGGTGGGCATGAGCGGGCTTGCTGTCGCCATCGTGGGTGGCCCGCTGACCATGGGCTTCCTGGCGCTGGAAGCAACGGGCAGCCTGCCGATGACGGTCGCGGTGCTGGCGGCGTGCGCGGTGTCGTCGCTGACGGTGCGGCGGACCTTTGGCTACTCCTTCGCGACCTGGCGCTTCCATTTGCGCGGGGAGGTGATCCGCAGCGCCGTCGATATCGGCTGGATGCGTAACCTGACCGTCGGGCGGATGATGCGCCGCGAGATGCGCACCGTGCGCGCCGACACCTCCCTGCCCGCATTCAAACGCGACTTCGGCCTAGGCACCACCCAAAGGGTGATCGCGCTCGATGCCGAGGACCGCTATGTCGGCATCGTCCTGCTGGCGGAGGCGCATGCCGATGCCGATGACGGCCACAAGGTGTCCGACATCCTGCACTACACGGACACGATCCTGCTGCCGCAGATGACCATCAAGGAAGCGGTGGCGATGTTCGAGAATTCGGAAAGCGATGCGCTGGCCGTCGTGGATGGGCCGCAGACACGGCAGGTGATCGGCGTGCTGACGGAACAGCATGCGCTCCGGCGCTACAGTGAGGAGCTGGATCGGCGGCGGCGGGAGTTGTCGGGGGAGTAGTTGGGTGGTCTAGTCCGGAGTCCCGACGGAGCACTTGCATCATGGCCAGCGGTTCTCATTGTGGCCCGGAGCCGTCGCTCCCGGGCCCATCCAACGCTGGCCTGTCCGACCCGCCTCGAAAGCAGCCACCTGCCCAATCCGCATGCAATGATTAACGACAGGATTAACCGCATGGGACCGGAACAATACCCCCCGAGTCCCGCATTGATTCGTAACGAAAACCCGCCTTATCCGCGCCTGACCGGAACGGATTATTGAAAAGCCATACTTGAAGTCGAATCTTAAGAAGTCCGATAAATTACGAGATACCAGGAGCTAACAACCCAATCCGAAACTTGGATATGAGCTTTGGTGATAATCGCCAACAGCCAGTTTCGCGCCAAATTAACCATTCGGGGTTTTTGTTAACCATCGCCCAAAATCCAGGCAAAATACCACGAACCCGGGGGCAATCCGAAGGTTTTGACCCCGAAAACTCGCATCTTACCGCCAGAATTCACTTTTAACTTGCCACCGATACCGCACCCGACCTAGAACAAAAAGTAAACAATTAGCCAGCTCCCTTGCCTCAGGGTCCCCGCTCCATCCCAATGACGCTCCGTTTAGAGCATCAAGACCGCACACCCACAGTCGAAAACGGCGCGATGAAACCCAGGGCGAGGCCGCGTCTGACGAGGCGAATGCCTCGCTCAGCGATCATGAGAATTGCTGGTCAGCGGCGCCCGAGATTTGCGACCGCTTTTCCGTGAGCTATGCTCAGTTTGGGCCGTTCGCCCTCGTTCGGTCGAGGTCGGCTCGGCCGTGTTGGTTCCAGACCTGTCGGTTCCAGACCTGTCCGCTCCTGTTAAGGAAGTTATTTCAAACAGTAGGGCCGACGGGACTGTTCGCGTCACGCCCGAGCATGACGAAGAGTCTCCGTTGGCGTACCGTAAGGAAAACGGCCTCTTTTTCTCGACGAAACCGGCTCCGACAGAGTCTATTCCGCTCGATTTTGGTCAGGATGCCTGCCATGGACACCGTCCTCCTTGCGGATGCCGAGACAAGTCTGTTGCAAGTGCTCGACCGACCGGCTCGGGGCGAGGATATCGTGATCGCCAAAGCCGGATGTCCGTTGGTACGCCTGGCAACGCTGGTCAAACTCACGACACCTCGTCGGTTGGGACTGTTGGTCGGGCAGGTGGCCGTTGGGCCCGACTTTGACGTTGACGACCCGCTACCCGATGACATTCGCCTGCCATTCGAGGGCAGATTGCCTGAGGCTCTTACTCGACATTCGCATTCTTATTTGGGGAGGGCGTCCCCGGACCGAGTAGACCACACTATGCGTCGGGCGTGGCCAACCCGGACAATCAAGCTCTGATCAGCAGAGCCTGCGCCTGGGAGAATGCCATCAAAAATGCCGCGGGACGATTGGTCGCCCCGAAAGACCGCTTTGACGAAATCGCCCAGTGCATCGGTCTCGACATCATGCCCATTCTGCCGGCTCCTGCGATCCATGCTGGCTCGTTGCCCTGGACCATGCCGACCCGTTCGATCGGATGCTGGTCGCACAAACAATCGCCGAGACCCGGACCTTGGTGTCCAGGACAGCGCTATCGCGCGTTATGATGTGCCGCTCTTCGGCCGACCTCGGACCTGACGGCGACCATCCAACACCGCGCTTCACGGCGCCCCACCCCTTGGCCTTTTGGCGATCCTGCGTACATCCTGCGATGCCATCCCAGACGCGACGCGGAGACCCAGCCCCCATGACAACGAAATTCGGCCTCGCCCAGCCCGTCCGCCGTGTGGAAGACCCGCGTCTGCTGAAAGGCGACGGCCGCTACACCGATGACATCGTACTGCCAGGCATGCTGCACGGGATCGTGCTGCGCAGCCCGCACGCCGCTGGCCGGATCACCCGAAGCGACACGGCGGCCGCGGCCGCCCTGCCCGGGGTGCGCGCCATCTACACCGCCGCCGACCTGGCCGCCGACGGCATCGGCACCCTGCCCTGCGCCGCCCCGGTGCAGAACAAGGACGGTTCCGCGATGGCCAGCCCTCCGCATCCCGTGCTGGCGGACGGCGCCGTGCGCCATGTCGGCGATCCCGTCGCCTTCATCGTCGCCGACACCGCCAAGCAGGCGCGCGATGCGGCCGAGTTGATCGAGGTCGACTACGATATCCTGCCCTCCGCCACCGATCTGGGTTCGGCGATGGATGCCGGCTCCGCCGCCGTCTGGCCAGAATCTGGCAACAACGTCGTGTTCGATTGGGACATCGGCGACAAGGCCGCAACCGATGCCGAGTTCGCCAAGGCCGCCCATGTCACCAAGCTGACCGTCGTCAACAACCGGATTGTCGTCGCCTCGATGGAAGCCCGCGCCGCGATCGCCGACTACGACACCGCCACCGGCCGCTGGACACTTTATGCCAACACCCAGGGCGGCTGGCTGATCAAAAACCTGATCGGCCCGCTGTTCGGCACCGAGCCGGACCGCTTCCGCGTCATCACCCCCGATGTCGGCGGCGGCTTCGGCATGAAGCTGTTCCTCTACGCCGAACACGTCCTCACCTGTTTCGCCGCCCGCAAGCTCGCCTGCCCGGTGAAATGGGCGTCCGACCGCGCCGAGGCCTTCCTGTGCGACACCCAGGGCCGCGACAACATCACCCTGGGCGAGTTGGCCATCGACGCTGATGGCAAGTTCACCGCGCTGCGCACCCGCAACATCTCCAACATGGGCGCCTATCTCTCGACCTTCGCGCCATACATCCCGACCTATGCCGGCACCAGCGTGCTCTCCAGTATCTATGGGTTCCGAGCGATCTACGCGAATGTCCTGGGCGTGTTCACTAACACCGTCCCGGTGGATGCCTATCGCGGTGCCGGCCGGCCGGAAGCCAATTACCTGGTGGAGCGTCTGGTCGATGCCGCCGCGCGCGAACTCGGGATCGACCGGGTGGAACTGCGCCGGCGCAACATGGTGCCACCCTCGGCGATGCCGCACTCGACCCCGGTGGGCAAGACCTATGACAGCGGCGACTTCCGGATCGTGCTCGATGCCGCCCTCGCCCAAATGGATTACGCTGGGTTCGCCGTAAGGCGGGCCGCCTCGGCCGCCAAGGGCAAACGGCGCGGGATCGGCCTGGCCTATTACCTGGAAGCCACTGGCGGCGACCCGACCGAGCGCGCGGAAATCCGCTTCGCCGAGGATGGGTTCGTCGATGTCTATGTCGGCACCCAATCCACCGGCCAAGGCCACGAAACCGCCTATGTGCAACTCACCGCCACCCAGTTGGGCATCGACGGCGAGAAAATCCGCATCCGCCAGGGCGATACCGACACGATCCCGGTCGGCGGTGGCACCGGTGGCGCCCGCAGCCTTTATTCAGAGGGGCAGGCCATCCTGCTGACCGCGGAGTCCGTGATCAACAAGGGCAAGCGGGCCGCCGCCGAGGTGCTGGAAGCCGCCGTCGCCGATATCGCCTTCGCCGATGGCCGCTTCAGCATCGTCGGGACCGACCGCGGGATGGACATCGTCGATCTGGCCGCCACGCAACGGCGCAAGGTCGCCGCCGGCCAGACCGCCGTCACCCTGGACGCGGCCGAGATCGCGCCCATCGACAACCACACCTTCCCCAACGGCTGCCACATGGCGGAAGTGGAGGTCGATCCCGACACCGGCGTGGTCGAACTGGTCCGCTACGGTGTCGCCGACGATTTCGGCAAGACGGTCAATCCGCTGATCGTGCGCGGCCAGGTGGCCGGCGGCGTGGCGCAGGGGTTCGGCCAGGCGGTGCTGGAGCATACGGTCTACGACCCGGCCTCCGGCCAGTTGCTGTCCGGCAGCCTGATGGACTACGCGCTGGCCCGGGCCGACGATTTTCCCGACATCGAAATCGAGTTGCTGGAGGTCCCCTGTGCCTCCAATCCCCTCGGCGTGAAGGGAGCCGGTGAGGCCGGCGCGGTCGGCAGCCCGCCCGCCCTGATCAACGCGATCATCGACGCTTTGGGACCGGATGGGGTGACGCAGTTGGATATGCCCGCGACGCCGGAACGGGTGTGGCGGGCCATCGCCATGGCGAAAGCCGCATAGCTCGATCGCGGTTACCGCGAGTAAGGGGCCGTCCGGGAATAACCGCTCAGTCAGGTTGGTCAAACCGGTAGAGACAGACTCGAGCGAAGGTCCGTGGACGAGTCGGTTGTTCCCGGACGGGCCCTAACGTCTGGCGGGATCGGACGGCCGGCAGGTCCTGAATTTGTGGGTTTCCGGACCTGCCGCGCCCAATGAGTTGGTGAAATTCCCACGAATTCAACCAATAGTTGTTGAAATTCTCGGGCTCCCGGGCATTGAACCGGTGGGTTGGTGTCCCACCGCCCCACATCAGGAAACTGGCCCGTCCCGCGCGACCTGGGGAAAACCGTCTGGGTCTGACCGGTTCACCGGTTGAGGTCACCCCGTACCCCCCCCGGCCTGAGAGTTTGTCCGACGCACACCCCAACATCATAACTTATCGACATTCGGCTGCGTTTCGCCACCAACCGACAGGGCGGATCGGTCGCCCGCGATCAGAATCGGGCCTACCCCGACTTCACGCCTAAACGGGGCCTGGCGATTTACGGGAGGCGGTAATTTCGTCTGGTGAAATAACCGCTTTGTGGATAACAATTTTTTAATAATCCACAGCCTGTTGACAACTCACATCAGGTTCATGCGCCTAAGCGATCGCGACTCAAGAGAAATTACCAACACGTTTAACTAATGGGATGTCAAATACTACGGCGTGGCAACCGTTATCGGTACGAAAATTTATCGTCTATGTGGAAATCGAATACGGATTTTGCCTGTTCTGGACGCGAACTACCGAAAGGCACGTTTAATCTATGAATAAATACACCTATAGGTTGTGTTTCTAGGAACTGATCGGAGGCGCACGTGGTCCTGGCTGAATCGCTCGATGCACTGGTTAAGAAAAGGTTGAAAAACTGGGGACAACGTCCGCCAGGACTCAAACCCAGGCGCGGCAAGGAAGCATGGTTACGCGGCCGTCCGTCGGATGATCCGGTCACAACGAACCCCTTCCTGAAGCTTCCGGGCAGCAACAGACTGCGCACGCTACCGGACGGGTTGTGGCTGAATTTCGGAGGAACCCCGGCTGAACCGTTTGTGGATATCTTGGCGATAGAGGCCTGCAGCACGTTGCAGAACCTGCTGGACAAACGCTCCCGCTTCGCGCCGAGCACCCATTCGTTGTTGGCGGTGTGTCCGGTGGAATGGTTGCTGGCGCCCATCACGCCGGAGGACCCGACCCCCCGCTGGCAGGCTACAAGGGTGTTTGCCCGGGAACCGGTTCACGCCGTATCCATTCCGGTGCGGGAGATGCGGGTTCTCTATGGGCTGAAAAGTCACCACTATGACGGTTTTGCCCGCCAGCAACTCGCCCATGCGCATGAGTTCTTCGCACCCATGGAGGCGCTGACGGCTGAAAACAGCGAGAGAAACCCCGCCTTGAAGGCGTTATTGGAAAGGGCATCAATCTCGTCGCATTTCTTCAGCGCCTATTGACGCCGAGGGATTGGCCTAACAGATCCTCGGGTATTGTGCCCCTGCCCGAGGATCCGTAGCGCCAGATCCGGCCGGTCTGTAATGACACCATCGACGCTCCATAGGATCAGCCGCCGGATATCCGGCGGCTGATTGACCGTCCAGGGCAGGACCAGAAGCCCCAACGCATGCGCCTCCGATAGGCGATCCTGGGTCAGGGTCTGATATTGGGGGGCCCACACCAATCCTCCTTCGGCGGCAACGGCCCGCGCGACCGATCCATGGTGGTCGGCAAGCTCCCGTCCGCCCCACCAAAGACCGGATGCAGCTTCAGTGGTCCGGCTGGTCAGCCAGGCCGTCGGCATGTCGGGGCGGACCGCGCGGACATGGCGCGGCCCCCGCCAATCGAAAGACTCGATCAACACACGCCCGGCGGCTCCAGTCAGATCGATCGCGGCCAGGACCGCATCGGCCAAGACGACGGGATGTGCGGTGCGCTCCGGATGCGCAGGATCGGTCTTCATCTCAATGTTGAACCGAGTTTGGTCGTCCAGCCGCAGCACGTCCAACAAAGTCGGGATATGCGCGCCATCGATCGCGATCTGGTCGGGAAACAGGCTGGCATAGCGTGTGCCCGGGCGGATGCGCCCGACATCGTAGCGGCCGAGTTCCGCCAGGGTCAGGTCGCGGATCAACGGCCCCTGCCGGGACAGCCACTGCCCGTCCCTGTCGCGGGTGATATCGGGATTGAGCGCCGGGTCGTGGCTGACTACGACCACCCCATCCCGGGTCAACCCGACATCGAGCTCAAACGCCATGACACCCAGGCCCCGCGCGGCCCGGAACCCTTCCAACGTGTTCTCGGGGAACAGACCGCGCGCACCTCGATGCCCCTGAACCTCGAACGATAGCGGCACGGTGCGCCTCCTGTTAGTCTATGCCATTCGAAAAATCGGGGACGGGACCATGCAATACACCACACTTGGACGGACGGGTCTCAAGGTCAGCGTCGCCGGACTCGGTTGCGGCGGCTTCTCGCGGCTGGGCCTTGGCACCGGCAAGACCGAGGACGACGCGATCGGCATTATCCGCCAGGCGATGGATCTGGGTGTCAACCTGATCGACACGGCCGCCGTCTACGGAACCGAGGAGGTGGTCGGCAAGGCACTCCGCGGTGTCGCGCGGGATTCCTACGTGCTGTGCACCAAGGCGTCCAAGCCGCGGGAGGATGCGCAGTTCACTGTGTCGAAAATTCTGGAAAGCCTGGAAGGGTCGTTGCAGCGGTTGGGCGTGGACCATGTCGATCTGTTCCAGTTGCACGCGGTTCCCCCCGCCGCCTACGACTACGTACGGGCGGAGATCGTGCCCGCGTTGCTGCGGGAGAAGGAGAAGGGCAAGTTCCGCTTCCTGGGTGTGACCGAGACCTCCCCCAACGATCACGAACAGGTGATGGCCAACCGGGCGGCCCAGGATACGCCGTGGGACTCAATCATGTTGGCGTTCAACCTGATGGATCAGGTCGCCCGCACGCAAGTGTTCCCGCATAGCCTGGCCAATCGGATCGGCACGCTGATGATGTTCGCGGTGCGCAGCATCTTCGCTCGCCCGGCGCAGTTGGTCGCCACTGTGAAAGACTTGGTCGCCGAGGGGAAGCTGCCGGCATCGCTCGCCGAAACCGACGAACCCCTGGGCTTCCTGATCCACCCGGACGGTGCGTCCAGCCTGACGGATGCTGCCTATCGTTATGTCCGTCACGAGCCCGGGGTCGACGTGGTCCTGTTCGGTACCGGCGACAGCGAGCATCTGCGCGCCAATATCGCGTCGATCCTGAAGGCGCCGTTGCCGGCAGCCGATCGGGAAAAGCTGGCCACGATGTTCAGCCATCTGCGTGGCGTCGGTCTGGAGATCCCCCCGATGGCGCGCCAGCGCTAGGCGCACCACCGCGAGCGCGTTTGTCCCGTGAGGGGAAACCCGTGCCGATTCCCATGGGTGTCGGCACAGGGTCGGTCGGCTGCCCGGAGTGACCAAGGCGACCAAGCCGAGACCGCCGCACGGCCCGCCTCATCACCGATGCTGGCAAGGCTTTGCGATTGTGCCTTAGCGCCCCGTTAGTACCGTCACACTACCTTGGCGGGAGCTTCGACCGCGAGGAACCGTCATGGAAGACCTGCTGGCACGTTGCCGAATTGGCTGCCAGATCGCGCTTCTTGGCCTGCGGGGTATTCTTGGCAGGTCGCTGGTTGCCTGCCTGAATATTTAGTCGAAGCAGGAGGTGAGCCGCATCAGCGACAACATTGCCCAGATTCGGCAGGCGGCAAGGCTTGAAAATCGGCTACGGATCGCGCTGCTGCAGTCCGACCGAACGGGCCGGGCTTCCTTCTTCGTGCCCGGATTTGATCCGAACATCCCCGACAGCACGCACGCTTCGTTTTCCGAGCAATGACTCGGCGTGCTGTGCCGCCGGGGGCTAGTCGGGCCACGCCCGACCAAAACGGGACAGTGTCACATCGCTCGCAAATCTGCGGTTGCGCTGCCTGGTCTCACTCCGCCTTGATATTCAACCGCTTAACGGCTTCGGCGAAGCGAGCGCTCTGCTTGGCCAGGTCCTCCGCCAGACCCTTGGGTGTGTCCTTTACCGTCACCAGGCCCATCGCCAGAACACGCTCCTGCACGTCCTTCATGTCCGATATCTGGTTCAGCAGCGGCGACAACTTCTCCGCCACCACCGGCGGAAGCCCCGCAGGCCCCATGAACGCGAACCAGCTCGGCATGTCCCAATCGGGCAGGATTTCCTTCATCGAGGGAATGTCCGGGAAATGCGGATGGCGGAACGGGGTCGAAACCGCGAGCCCACGCAGCTTGCCCACCTTCACATGCGGGAAGAAATTGCCCTCGTACATCATCGAGACATGGCCGGCCAACGCGTCCTGCAACTGCTCAACGCCGCCCTTGTAGGGCACCATCACCAGCTTGATCCCGAAGGACGCCGCCATCGTCTCACCGGCCAGATGGGTGATCGTCGCGACGCCCGAATTGGCCAGGGTGAACGTGTCCGGTTTCTTGCGCGCGTCCGCGGCGAATTCCTGCATGGTCGTCCAGGGGGAGGACGGATGCACGGCGAACCCGAACAGCGCGTCCGTCACCCGGCCGATTGGCGTGAAATCCTTGAGCGGGTCGTAAGGCGTCTTGCGAACATGCGGCAGCAACCCGATGCCGCCGAGGGTGGCAACGCAGAGGGTGTAGCCGTCTGGCGCGGCCTTGGCGCAGACATCGTGGCCTATCACACCGGAGGCTCCCGCGCGGTTGTCGACAACGAATTGCTGCCCCAACATCTGGGACAGTTTCTCGGCATAGGCGCGGGCGGTGGCATCGGTGCCACCCCCGGCGGGAAACGACACGATCACTCGGACCGGGCGCGTCGGCCAGGTCTGCGCCATGGCGGCCGGGGCCGCGCAAATCGCACCGAGTAGCATCGCCATAACGGCGGACAGGAGTCTTCGTTGCATCATCATTCCTAAAAATAGAGCCGAGCGGCTGGGAAGTCGTCCAGGCGGGACGCGCTATAGCGTCAGGACGCGTTGGCTCAAACACCGATCCGCGCCAATCGCTCCGTGCACAACAATGCGCCTGTCACAGCAGGGCAATCGAGTGAAGGAAAGAAAGCCTTGGGGCAGCGCCCGAAGGCATTCTTTTCCTCACCCGATTGCTCTCCCTGTCAAACTGGGGTGCGAACCAAAATTGTGCGCTCAAACGGCGGCACTTGGCGATGGTTTTGGCGGGTTGAGATTGGTGGGTACTGTCAGGTTGGCGACGAGCGCGGCCCAATAGGCCTCCCAGTCGCCGTTCCCCGAGGCGTCGTGGCGTGGATTGAGGCAACCACGAAAGGCACCGATGTCGGTTATGTCGTGACCAGCCTGAAAGGCCGGCCGGCAAAATATCTCTACAAGAGAGTCTATTGCAGGCGAGGCCAGGCGGAAAACCTGATCAAACGGCACGAGACCCAGCTCTCCTCCGACCGGACCAGTTGCCGCTCGCCGCTGTCGATGATGCGTAAACATGTCCGCCGTTTGAAGCGCGTGAGTTGTCCGCCAGTCGCCGTCCGCCATCGCTGTTTTCCGGTTCGGCTGGTGCGGACGGTGCGCAACGCCATCCCCAAGACCGAACCGCTGGCCAGCGTAGAGTTCTCCACCATCCGGCTGCGCTTGCTGAAGATTGCGGTGCGGGTTCGCGAGCCCGGCACCCGGATCCGCCTGGCGCTCGCCGCGAATTGTGGCGATGCTGCGTTGTTCCGTGATCTGATCGGAGCGTCGATCCCGCGCCCGATGTGACTGGCGAGGCGTGTGCCCCGCGTGAACCCCGGCTGCTCAACCCCTTGCGCCTGATAGGCATGATCCGAACGCGTTCAATTCAGCAGGGGGAGACGCCTGGGTCTTTTCATTATTATATCGGAATATGACCGCCTCTCATGGTCATCAGTAAAGGCCGTGAATAAGAAGGGCCAGGACAGCGATCTCGCCGAATTTCGTATTCCGGCAGAGTCTTCTACCTTGGCGGTGCATCCTGGCTTGGCCACGGACTTCCCGCTCCGCCGCCTCGACGAGCCGCTCTTCGGCAGCATCCGCCTCCCCACGGTCTCCGCCCAGGTTCCCCACGGCGCCCACGATCGACGCCAATCTGTCAGGAAAATTCGGATGGGATTGGCAAAACGCCAAAAGCGCTTCGTCGCTGGGGCTCGCCGTCGCCATGGGCGGAATTCCGTCGATTGCCGAAGCGCCGCCTTTACTTCTCACAATGTCGAACCGCACCCGCCGGCCAGCCCGGCATGAAGTCGGGCCACTTCGCGATGCCCCCGATTGACACCCCACCCTCAAAAGTCACACTCCGGGGCCGTTGACTGACGAAGGGGGAACGCATGGGGCCGCTGGTAACGACCGACTGGCTTGCCGGAGAACTCGGCAAGGCCGATCTGATCGTCTTTGATGCTACCAAATACCTGCCGAACGAGAATCGCGACGGCCGCGCGGAGTTCCTGACCGCCCATATTCCGGGCGCCCGGTATTTCGACATCGATGAGGTTGCCGATCAGGACACCGACCTGCCGCATATGGTCCCGACCCCGGGCCGCTTTGCCAAGCTGCTTGGCGGCATGGGTGTCAGCAACGCCAGTCGTGTGGTGTTCTATGACCAGAAGGGCTTGGCCTCTGCCGCGCGCGGCTGGTGGCTGATGAGCCTGTACGGCCATGATAACGCCGCCGTGCTGGATGGCGGTCTGCCGAAATGGGTGAGCGAGCAACGCCCGACGCAATCCGGCCTGCCCGCATCCCCGACGCCTTCGGTCTTCCGCCCCGATTTCCGGCCAACCCGGTTGCGCGGCGTTGGCGACCTGATCCGCAATGTGGCCAATCAATCCGAACTGGTGCTCGATGCCCGCGCCGCCGGCCGTTTCATCGGTGCCACCCCCGAGCCCCGGGCCGGCATGCGAAGTGGCCACATCCCCGGATCGGCCAATGTTCCCTATACCGATCTGCTGAACGCCGACGGCACCTTCAAGTCAGCCTCCGAGGTGAAGGCCCGCTTTGTCGCGGCCGGCGTCGATGGTGCTCGCCCCTTGGTGACAAGCTGCGGCTCTGGCGTCACCGCCTGCATCCTGACCCTGGGTTTGCGCCTGTCCGGCCTGCCCGAAGGCGCCGTCTATGACGGGTCCTGGACCGAATGGGGCGGCCGGTCCGACACTCCCGTGGAGAGCAACCAGGCATGACCGACACACCGAAGCGCGGCTTCCTCACCAAGCTCGCGCACACCGCCCGGCGCACCAAACACGAGCACGGCTTCGTCAATCCGCCGCTGCTGCGCGGCTCTACCGTGCTGGTGCCCACGGTTGCGCAGCGCCAGGCCTTGCAGGCCAAGCGCGGGGAGCGCGTGCTGACCTACGGCGTCGGCGGCTCCCCCACACATTGGGCACTGGAAGACATGATCGCCGAGGTCGAGGGTGGGAGTCGATGCTACATTGTATCGTCTGGCCTGGCTGCGGTGACGACGCCATTGCTGGCGTTCCTGAAGGCGGGCGATCATTGCCTGATGCCGGATCACGTCTACGGCCCGGCCCGCAACTTCGCCGAGGGGTTGCTGAAGCGGTACGGCGTGGAAACGACGTACTACCATCCCGGGATCGATGAGGCCGGCCTGGCCGCCCTGATGCGGCCCAACACCACGGTCGTGTATACGGAAAGCCCCGGCAGCCATACGTTTGAGGTGCAGGACGTCCCCGCCATTGCCCGCGCCGCTCATGCGGGCGGCGCAAAAGTGTTGATGGACAACACCTGGGGCATCCACCATTTCCAGCCGTTCCAGCACGGCGTCGATGTCTCGATCCAGGCGGCGACGAAGTATCCGGCCGGGCACTCCGACATCCTGATCGGCAGCATCACCGTCAACACCGAGGCTGATTGGCAGACCCTGCACGCCACCGCCCGCGGGCTTGGCCAGTATGCCAGCCCGGACGATTGCTGGCTGACCTTGCGCGGCATGCGCACCATGGGGATCCGCCTGCGAACCCAGATGGACGCGGCAATGCAGGTTGCGCATTGGCTGCGTCAGCGGCCGGAGGTGGCCCAGGTGCTGCACCCAGGCCTGCCGGGCGCACCCGGCCACGACCTGTGGCGGCGTGATTTCACTGGATCCTGCAGTCTGTTCGGGGTGGAGTTCAAGTCGGAGTTCGCGCCGGAAGCGACTCATGCCTTCGTGGAAGCGCTGGAACTGTTCGGCATCGGCGCGTCCTGGGGCGGCTATGAGAGCCTGGCGGTGCCGACCACCGGCTTCATCACCCGCACCGCCGGATCGGGACAATTCGCCGGCCCCGTCGTGCGCCTGCATATCGGGTTGGAGGATGTGGACGATCTGCTCGCCGACCTGGACCAGGGCCTTGCGGTGATGCGGCGCTTTGGGAAGTAACCGGAGGCTGCTATAAGCTCAGCATGAGCGCATCTCTGAAACCAACCTGGACGCTGGAAACGTTCCTGGCCTGGGAGCGGGAACAGGAACTGCGTTATGAGTTCGACGGGTATGCGGCCCACGCAATGGTTGGTGGGTCGGTCGCGCATTCGGTCATCGGCACAAATCTGGTGCGTGCTCTTGAAGACCGTCTGCGCGGGAAACCTTGTCGAGCGTTTCGAGGTGATTTGAAGATCGTGGTGAATGGGAGGGTGAGATACCCGGACGCCATGGTTACCTGTTCGGCCGTCGATCAGAGATCGGACATCATCCCCGATCCGGTCGTCGTCTTTGAGGTCATCTCTCCCAGCACCCAACGTACTGACCGCATCGCCAAGAACCACGAGTACCGTGCTACTCCGTCGATTCAGCGCTATATCCTGCTGGAGCAAGCCGAAGTGGCGGCCATGATCTTCACCCGCGCTGGCGATGACTGGGTGGGACGCGTGGTATCCGGCGACGTCGTCCTCGCGATGCCGGAAATCGGGATCGAACTGCCCCTTACCTCCGTCTATGGCGGGGTTGAGTTCCCACCGGAAGACGCCCCTGGGTAGGGAACCAACCGTAACGCTCACTGGCCTACCCCCTGCCGTTCACCAGATGGTGACGCATCGCCGGGTAGCTTGCGGCCCATGCGGCGGACTCTCGATGCCCTGACACCGGCCTGGACCTGGCTGCTGGCCGAACTGGACGGCGAGCGGGGCCGTTTCACGTTGTGGTTGCCGGTCCTGTTGGCCGCCGGCGTGCTCACCTATTTCAGCCTCCGCGCAGAACCCCCCCTTTGGCTGGGCGCCGCCGTCGCCGCCCCGGCGTTCGTCCTGGCTTGGATCTGCCGCCGTTGGGTCTGGCCGTGGCTCACGATCATTCCCATCGCCTGTTTTGCCCTTGGCTTCGCAGTGGCCCAGCTGGCAACCTGGCGCGCGCTGCCGGTAGAGGCCACGCTGCTGCCGTCCACCGCGACCTGGGTATCCGGTCGGGTCGTCTTGGTTGAACTCCTTCCCGACGGACGCCGCATCACCTTGGACCGCGTCCACCTGGACGGGACCGACCAAAGGCTGGACCGCACCGTTCGCGTGCGACTGCGAGCGCATGATCCGGTCACCTTGGCGACCGGCGACACCGTGCGGCTGCGGGCAATGATCCGTGCGATCGGGCCGCCCACCCATCCCGGCGGCTGGGACCAGCAACGGGACGCCTTCTTCTCCGGTCTCGGCGGCTCCGGCTATGCATTGGGCGACGTCGAACGGATGGAGCAGGCGGTTCTCTGGGCGCCTCTGCAAGCGATGCAACGGCTGCGGGAGGCCATGGCCGACCGCATTGCCGCAGCGATTCCTGGCGCATCGGGCCAGGTTGCGGTCGGCGTGCTGCTGGGCAACCAGACCGGCATCGCTCCGGCGGACATGGTGGCATTCAGGGATTCCGGTCTGGCGCATATCCTGTCCGTCTCCGGCCTGCATCTGGCGATGGTACTCGGCTCGGTCGTAGCCGTGATGCGCCTGGGATTCGCGCTGTCCGAACATGCCAGCCTGCACTGGCCGACGAAACAATTGGCCGCCCTGAGCGCACTGGCGGTCGGTGGCTTCTACACCGTGCTGACCGGCTTGCAGGTGCCGATGCTGCGCTGCTTCCTGATGGCCTGCCTGTTCACCTTGGCTCTATTGGTCGGCCGTCGACCATTCTCCCTGCGCGGGTTGGCGATCGTGGCGGTCGCGGTCATTCTGACCAGTCCCAATCAGGTAACCGGCGCCTCGATGCAAATGAGTTTCTCCGCTGTGCTGGCGCTGATCGCCGGGTTCGAGGCGGTGCGACCGTTCATCCGCCGGCTGCAAGGGGAAAGCTGGGTCCGGCGCGTCGGGGTCAACGTGCTGGGTCTGGCCCTGACCAGCGCCCTGGCCGGCACTGCGTCGATGCCGTTCGGCGCGTATCATTTCGGCCGCATTCAACTCTATTACATCCTCTCGAACATGGTCGCCGTACCGTTGACCAGCCTGCTGGTGATGCCCGCCGGCATGCTGGCCCTGCCGCTCATGCTGCTGGACCTGGAACAGGTCGCCCTGATCCCGGTGGACTGGGGGATCAAGGCAACGCTCGCCATCGCCCACTTCACCGCGTCCCTGCCGGCCGCGACCCTGGACGTGCCACATATTCCCGGCTGGGGACTGGCGGTGCTGTCTTTCGGCGTCGCCTGGCTGGGACTGTGGCAAGGTCCAATTCGCCTGGGCGGTCTGTTGGTGATTGCGGTGGGCGTGGCATCCCCGACGATGCAGCGTGCGCCGGACATCCTGGTATCGGGCGACGGGCGCGTGATCGCCGTGCGCACCGCGTCCGGCGTGTATGCCCAGCAACTGCGTGGCGGCAGCCCCTTCATCCGCGACTCCTGGCTTCATTTCTGGGCTGACCAAGCCGCTCGCCCGTTTCCCTCGGAGGGTCGAACCGCCGCGGGCACCATTGCTTGCACGCCGGATGCCTGCCTGCTGCATCCGGTTCCGAACACACCAGGCGCTCTGCTGGTGCGCGGCAGCGGTCCGGTCGAGGGATGCGCCGAAGCCTCGGTGATCGTGTCGGCGGAACCGGCCAGAGGTCTGTGCCCTCGCCCATGGCCCGCGCTGGTCGATCGCTTCACGGTTTGGCGCGACGGGCCGACAGCCATCTGGCTGGAACCCGGACACGCCCGCATTCTCACCGATCGAGCCGACCGCGGTGCTCGCCCATGGGTGCCGCCGCCGCCAGTCCCCCGCGCCCGTGCCGCGCCGACGCTACCGCTGGCGCCGACGGAGTAATAAACATCGCGCAATATCCAGTTCTGGGAGTAGGATGATCTCCCATGGTTCGCGTCGGGAGCCTGTCATGATTTTCCGCCAGTTGTTTGAGGCCACATCCGGGACCTACACCTACCTCCTCGCATCCCGCCGCGGGGGCGAGGCATTGATCATCGACCCTGTGCTGGAAAAGGTGGATCGCTACCTTCAGTTGATCGCCGATCTGGACCTGAAACTGGTCAAGGCGGTCGATACTCATCTGCATGCAGACCACATCACGGGGTTGGGCGCCCTGCGCGATCGAACGCATTGCATCACCGTCATGGGCGAGCAGTCCGGCGTGGACGTCGTGTCCATGCGGATCGCCGATGGCGATCACCTGCGGATCGAGGGGCTGGCGCTGGATGTCATTTATACGCCCGGTCACACGGATGATTCCTACAGTTTTGCCATCGGCGACCGGGTCTTCACTGGCGATACCCTGCTGATTCGCGGCACCGGACGCACCGATTTTCAGAACGGCGATCCGCGCGCCCAATACGACTCGATCTTCAACCGCCTGCTACGCCTGCCCGATGACACGTTGGTGTTCCCCGCGCACGACTACAAAGGCGACACCGTCAGCACGATCGGAGAGGAAAAGCGCTGCAATCCCCGCTTGCAGGTCACGTCAGTGGACCAGTATGTCGCGCTGATGAACGGCCTGAACCTGTCCAATCCGAAAATGATGGACGTCGCGGTGCCCGCCAATATGCGTCAAGGGCTGGCGCAGGACGAGAGTGC
>Ga0082335_1001166_pt1 | contig 58953 bp, 60 predicted proteins | sample Subgrocontami58m_FD_72375 | JGI IMG/M metagenome (GOLD analysis project Ga0082335, IMG submission 72375) | Subsurface groundwater microbial communities from S. Glens Falls, New York, USA - GMW37 contaminated, 5.8 m (SPADES assembly) (version 2) ... | reverse complement strand
ACAATCTTTTGATTGCACACAATGCCCGCCTCGTTCTTCCACAGCACATTCTTATGGACCGACTACGAGAGAATTCTCTCGACGGCAGTAGAATCGGAACAACGGGAAGAGGAATCGGACCGGCATATGTGGATCACTACGCACGCGTCGGTCTTACCGTGAATGACATGCTAAACGTTGATTCTCTTCGGCGGAAACTCGAACGAAACCTCGCGGAAAAAAGGAAACTCCTCACTCATTATGATCCGCTGCTCATTCAACAAATCATGGATCATCCCCATCTTGGAGCCGGAGCATTTTTCCACCCCTCCAAATTTTTCGATGACGATGCAATCGTTGAACAGTATCTGATGTACGGCGAAACACTTCGGCTTCTCATCAAAGATACCGATCAAATACTCCACGATGCAGTCGGGAAAAAGCGCATACTCTTGGAAGGAGCGCAAGGAACCCTTCTTTCCATTGATTACGGGACGTATCCATTTGTAACCGCGTCCGATTGTTCGGTACAGGGACTCGCGCGAGGAGTAGGAATCCGTGAACGGCACGTTGATCGCGCCTTCGGAATCGTAAAGGCATTCTACATGACTCGCGTCGGCGAAGGACCATTCCCTACGGAAATCGGGGGCGAACAATCTGCCAAATGGTGCAATGATCCTTTAACGACAAAAGACCGCGAAGCCGAACTATATCCCGATGCATCGGTCAATAGCAGCGATCCTTTTGAGCAAGGAATAGGCATCCGCCGTGCAGGATATGAGTACGGCAGAACAACACGCCGCCCGCGTCGTACCGGCTGGCTCGATTTACCGCTTCTTCGCTACTCGCTCCGCTACAGCGGTCGCGATGCAATCCTTACTAAACTCGACGTGCTGGACAACTGCGAAATGATTCAAATCTGTACTTCATATCGATACGATGGACCTCCCTATAGTATCGGCGAACAACAACTCGTTCCCGGTACCATGCTTCGAATTGCAATTCCACATGTCGAAGTCATGCGCTACTGCGTCCCACAATACCGATCTTTTAGAGGATGGTGCAGAAACACGAGCGATGCAAAGGCGTTTCGTGAACTGCCAATTCAACTGCGAGAGCTCATTCTCTTTGTCGCACGCGAAGCAGATCTTAATATCGTCCTACTCTCGGTAGGACCTGATCGCGAACAAACAATTGCGATGGAAACAAACTAGACCCAGTGGGTGATTCGCCCACTGGTTTTTTATTTGTCGTATATGTAAAAAGCAAGATTTTGATACCGAAGTCGGACTTCAGAAGTTTCAATATAGTTCTGACAGCTCAACGGGAACTCCCGTTGAGCTGTCAGAAGTAGATTATATACTGGCCGTTTCGAGCTAGAACCATGGGCGGTCAAACCCTGCCTGACTGATTTATCTCATTTTACACTATCTACCCGACTGGTCTCGAGCGCCTTTAAATTAGTGTATTTTTCCTTCTAACCTATTCCTTCTTTCCAAAATAGATTCTCGCACACCCTTACTATAGGATTCATTATCTTTATCGGTTGGCAAATCAGGAATTTTTTCAAAAGCCAAATCATAATATTTTTTAGCTTCCGTGTAGTTGCCGAGGCTCTCGTATGAAGTTCCCATGTTGAGATAGAGAGACGGATAATAACTTTTAACTTTTTTTGAGATGCACCATTTGCTTGACTCAAAGATTCCATATTCCATTTTAAAGTATCCTCTGGGCTATTTTGATGTCGAGCAACGAAATGTGCGGCAATACACTTTTCGTGATTATCTGAAGAGGTTTTCCATGCTTTAGTGAACAATTCTTGAGCGCGTTTAATCTTGCCCTCTCGCTCCAGTTTCATTCCTTCACTGACAAATTTGATGATTCGATTATTTTCATCCATAATTTTTTGATGCGTCTCGAACGGGATAACCTATCTCAAGCTGTCCGTGCTTATGATATTGAACTTGGAGGCCCCGACGAGAAAATGTCGGGAGAATTTTTTTAGTTCATTACTCGTATCGGGCCACTGGGAATGGTTCGATCCCGCTTACCACAGGTCGAACCCATCCTACAACTTTATCCCGCACTAAATTTTTTATATCGGGGCGCCGAGAATCGGACTCGGGCTGCAAGACCCCCAGCCTTGCGTACTACCATTATACTACGCCCCGTTTTCTTATCGTACGTTTCTATGTACCCACGTTATTATTTTTGACGCAAGTTCCTGTTCATGTTTCTGAAATCCGTGGCCTGCGCCTTTTATCATGATACCAGAAAACGATTTTGCTTGCCCGCCTGAATTTTGTTTGGAAGAATTTGGGCGGGTCGAAACTGCGTTTTTGCGAAATGCTTCGATGATATTTTTTACCGGGCGGTCGCGATGTTCGTCTTGTGATCCGATAATGACCGCTACTGTTACGCGAACGCTTTTGAGTTCTTTCCAGCTTGCCTTTGGATTGTGATAGGGGAATACGTCTTCCGCGTGTCCCGCTTCAAATAAACTCAAGTATCGGCCTGCAGAGTATATTCCATATTCCTGGGGAAGGAGAACGTCTTTGTTTTTTGCTTGTTTCGCGATTTTGATTGCGCGAGACATTTTTTTCGCGTCTCCTGTTTTCCACGCTGACATATCGCTTATGGTGCCGGCAAGTATAATTCCCTTCACCGCGGGATTTTTTCTTTTATATTGGTAGTAGAGCGCTTTATTTGCGCCGGTCGAATGCCCCGCAAGGATTATTTTTTTATATCCGAGTTTTTTTGCAAATCGAATCATTGCGTCTATATCGCGAACGCACTCTTCGAATTTTTCAAATGCGCCGCCGATGAATTTTTGTTTCGGTCCCCGCGAGATAATATCATGCCCGCGCGTATTGAATTTAAAATACGCGATTTTGTTTTTCGCGCATAAAGACGAAAGCTCTTTCATGAGCGTCTGACCAGACGAGAATCTCGAGGTAAGACCATGGAGCCAGATAAGGGCGGTATTTCCTTTCTTTTTCGGAGGGACAACAACACCTTCGAGCCCAATGCCGTCAGCTGTTTTTATGCGAGTGAGGAGAACGGGAATCATAATACAAAATTCTAAATTACAAGCAACAAATCACAAACAATTTCAAAATTCTAATGTTTTAAACTCTAAGCGTGTTTTGAATTTAGGATTTTGGTATTAGGATTTGTTTGGAATTTGTGATTTGGGGTTTGGTGCTTTCTCAGCGTATCTTTTCGCCAGCTCGACAATAAATCGAACGCCGACGCCGGACGCGCCTTTTGAGAGAAATTCCGATTCGATGGTAGTCATTTTCGGGGCGATGTCTACGTGCGCCCAGTCGGCTTCCCCGGTGAATTGCTCCAGGAATTTTGCTCCGTGGATTGCGCCGCCGTAGCGGTCGCTTTTGCCCATGTTTGAAAGGTCTCCGAATGTTCCTTTGATATCCGCGAGGTATTCGTCCCACAAGGGAAACGGCCATACATAGTCACCGGACTTTGTTCCGACCTCCACGAGAAGATCCTCGGTTTCTTTCTTTTTTGCAAATACCGCGGACATATAGTTTCCGACTGCAACGTGCGCCGCACCGGTCAAGGTCGCAAAGTCAACCATAAGCCCGGGCTTAAAATGTTTCCATCCATAGAAAAGTGCGTCCGATAAAATAACGCGGCCTTCGGCATCGGTGTTTAAAATCTCAATTGTTTTTCCGGACATGGTTTTTAAGAGGTCTCCGGGACGGTAGCTTGATCCGGACGGCATGTTTTCAACTGCGGGAACTATTCCTACTGCATTAATTGGAAGCTTGAGGCGCGCGATTGCGGCGACACCGTGAATTACCGCAGCGCCCCCGGACATATCCATATGCATTTCATATATATATTGGTCGGGTTTGATGTTGAGGCCGCCCGTGTCGAATGTCACTCCTTTTCCGACAAGCACAAGAGGTTTTTGGCTTTTACTGCCGCCGTGGTACTCCATAATAATGAATCGCGGCGGCTCTGCTGACCCTTGCGCAACGCCCAAAACCCCGCCCATGCCGAGTACTTTCATTTTTTTCTCGTCAAAAATCGTTACGGGAATGTTCCATTCTTTTCCGGCGCGTTGGGCCTCGGCGGCAAGCAGTTTTGGTGTCATATCGCCCCCGGGAGTATTTGCAAGATCCCGCGCGCGGTTTGTTTCCTCTCCGATGATTACTCCTTCGGCGATTTTTTGTTGTACATCGCGAATAAGTTTTTTTTCAACCGCGAGCGTAATCGTTCGCATCTTCGGCCAGCCGCCTTTCGGCGTTTCTTTATAGCGATTGAAGTCGTAGTCCGCGAGAATCGCGTTTGACGAAAAAAGAAATGCGCGCTCGCCCTCGTCGCCGAATGCGTCCGTAAGCGGAACAGAAAACTCTTCGATTTTTTCCCGCTTCGCGTACTGCACCATTCGCCGCGCCACGAGAAATTTTTTCCGTGCGTTCCATGCCTTGCGCTCGCCGAGGCCGAAGAAGGCGATCCGCGTTATTGTTCCTTTGGGTGACCACATGCGTTTTGTTTCGCCGTCTTCGGCCTTGAATTCGGCCGCGATGAATTTCTTTACCAGTGTGCGGGTCGGCGCCGGAAGAAAAGCAAAAAAAGCCGCTTTTTCAAGCGATTCGCCTTTGAAAACCGGGAGAAAAATATTTTTCGCCCGCCGCAGCGCATTCATTTCGACTGCCGTGATTCGCATAGGCGTTATGTTCGGTGTATTTTTTTAATGCATTTGACGCAGGCCTTGATTCGTTTTCCGTATTCATTCCGGACCCATTGAAGATTCGGGTATTTCCGAACGGTCGCCGTGGGATTATAATGACTCCGGAGGAATGCGTGTTTTCCGGCGCTCACAGAACCTTTCTCGCAGATCGTACATGCTTTCATGGAATTGTAGTAGAATTGTTATTGTGTAGGAGGTTTTTATACTCGGATAATCTACCATAGAATAATGGAAAGTGCAATAGGATTTACATTCCAAATAGCGATTCTTATTTTTTCCGTTGTGATACACGAGGTGTCGCACGGATACGCCGCGCTTTTGCTGGGCGACCGGACCGCGCTCTACGCCGGGCGCCTTACGTTGAATCCGATAAAGCATATTGATCCGTTTGGTTCGATTATTCTTCCGGCGATTTCGATTTTTTTGGGCGGGCCATTGTTCGGCTGGGCAAAGCCCGTGCCGTATAATCCGTATAATCTCCGGGCACAGGACTGGGGGCCGGCTATTGTCGGCTTTGCGGGGCCCGGGTCAAATCTTCTGCTCGCGGTCGCCTCCGGGCTTCTTGTCCGTTTTTCTGCCTCCGCCGCAGAGGGGAGCGTGTTTTTTTCAAATCTTGCCGTGATCGCGTCATACGTCGCTGTCGCGAATTTATTTTTGTTCGTATTTAATTTAATTCCCATTCCTCCCCTTGACGGATCAAAAGTTCTTTTTGCCGTTTTGCCGTACCGGTGGGAGGGCGTGAAGGCAATTCTCGAGCGATACGGATTTTTCATTCTTCTCATTTTTATTTTTGTTCTTGCGGGGTGGCTTCTTCCGGTTGTTTCGTTTGTGTTTCGCATAATCGCGGGTCCTGGGGTTTTGTGATCACGGTGGCATAAAACCAGTCGAAATTGTAGTGATGGGGCAGTTAGCCAAAGTTAGGAGTTTTTGGTAAAATATATTCGAGAATTATTAGAAGGATTCACTACAACCAACTTTGTCGGAATTGACTTTTCCGCGCGGCGTACTCGCCGCGCGGGTACTCATCCAATCTTTTTTAAATTTTCTATTCTATCTATGCCAGAGAAACATCATAAAGAAAATCCTGGAAGTGAAGATTCGCCTCAAGAGCGGTTTCGTAAAAAACAGGAAGAATTCAAGGAGCGACTCCGTAAACAGAACGAAGAGCTACACGCACGACTTAAAAAAATGAAGGAGGAGCAACGGGCGCAGTGGGAAAAAATAAAGGAAGAAGCTAAAAAAAGAACCGGCGGAGATCAATCTAGCGCAGGACAGGGCGAAAAAAAGCCGCAAAGCGGCGACGGCAAATTTGAAAAAGAATGGGAACAGGATGCTGCTTCTCCCGAGACGAGTCCTTTTATATTAAATCTTCTTGCTGAAGCGCGCGAAAAAGCATCGGCATATCCTGGCAATCTTTTGTTTAATAGAACGGAGAGGTCGCGCTATACCACGGATATGATGCATAAGGATACTTTAAAACTTCTTTCGAGTACTCGGTCTCTTTCCGGGCTTCATGATGTTTTTACCGGGCGCATTATGGAAGAAGCTAAAATAAGAAATTTTCGCGCTACCGAGCAAAGACATCGAGAGTTCATACGGACGTGGTATATGAAAGGTCTAGATCTTTTTCGGGATGAATTTTTTCGGTATAGGCAGCGATTATTGAATCTTCAGGAAGAAATGCGACGTGTTGTGCTTGAGAATGCGACCCGAGGGGGCGGCCGTGTGAGCGAGCCCCAGCAGCCCGGAGGGGGGCGACAACGGCCAAGTGGCAATGAGGGCCCTCGCCCGGGCGCGCCAGACCATGGACAAGAAAGTGACGCCATCCAGAGGGTTATGAACGAATTTAAAATAAACCGAGCAGAGTATGATTTGATTATCGGAAGGATTGGATCAATGCCAATTCCACAATTTATGGGTCTCATAGAGCGCGTATTCGGTTCGCGGGATCGGGAGGCCGTTGATACCGCATATAGAATGCTTGCTAAAAAACTTCATCCCGACAAAGGCAAGACAAATAGGGGCGAGCGCTTCAAGGTTTTGAATGCGCTCTATAATGAATATAGAAAGCGTGTGGGAAAATAAAATATCGTCCGCCATCTGGCGGACGATATTTTATTTTCAAATCATACTCTTCTGGGCTATTCTCCAACGGGATATTTCGGCTCAAGACCGACGTTTTTCCGCATCATGTTTATTTTTCTTTCCAAGTCCTCAACCTCTTTTTTTGTTTCTTCGGGGGTCTTATTTGGATCCGGCCGCATTAATTCAAATTGCCGGTTTCGTTCAAACTGTTCAATCGCCATGATGTAGAGGATGATAGTTTTACGTTTTCCCGGACTCTCCGCGTTCTCGATCTGCTTGACATAGTGATCGGCGGTTTCGCTCATCTCTTCTTTTACCCGTTCTGTCGTGGCGACCACCACACGAAACCAATCTTTCATTTCTTCTTTTACTCCGGGGCCCCTTAGCCAAGGAGGCAGATCGTTTTCGGAGTCAGGAGGCGTTTCAAATGGTTGTTCTGGGCTCATATAGATCAAAAATGAGTCAAATAAATGCGCTTTTTTCGATCATACCATTTTTTCGTTGTCGATGTATAGTAGGAGTTATATGGCAGAGGAGTTTAGAAAATCTCAATCTAAAGAGGGGTCGTCTCATCGAGATAATCGCACTGAGACGCGGGAGTTTCTTTATGAGCGCCTGGAAGCAAAGATCGCGATTCTCCGGAAGCTTTGGAGTGTCGCACAAGTTCTTTCTGCGCCGGAGGCGAGAGAGTATTCAGGGCGGATAATAACAGAGAAATTGTTTTTGTCGAAGATTTTTTCCGATGCGCGGGATAAATTTCCTCTCGCCGTGAGAGAATTTAAAGAATATGATCAGATAAGGAAATCTCTTGCGTTACTTCAAGAGAAAATGGATAAGCTCGGATTTGAAAAAGGAAGTGATAAATATGGAGAGAAATTTGATGCGCTGATTGCAAAACGAGAAGAACTGTTAGGAGATGATGATTTCCGTTTTCTCCTTTCAATGCGCGATGGTATAACGACCCTGTTGAGAAAAAGAGATGAAATTCGAACGGTACTAAAAAATATTGAAGGGAACGATAAAGATCCCAAAGCTCTTTGGGAAGTTCTCCCCGAGCCGTATCGTGAACAACTCAAGGGGAAGCCGATAGAGCTTCTTTCTAATCGTTTTTCGATTAGCGTTGTCTTGGAAGAAAAAGAATATGAGGAACTTTTTCATGATTCTTCGTTGGGGCGTCATATCCACGATTCAATCTGGAGTTTTGTGAAAAGAGATTCCCGTCCGATTGAACCAACGCGGGCTCATGAGGATTTCCATTCATTTGCGGAGGGATTTTCACTCGGGAGCGCCAATCTTTTCTCACCTGAAAAAATGCGGGCAGCAATTCAGTCGATTATCACAATAAAAAGCCGTGGCGCACCGCCCGGAATAGTCAATAATTTCCTCACGAATTTAAGACGCCGAATCATTGGGTTTAAGGATTATGGGTATGATGAATTTCTGGCAGAGCTTGCGTCACTTCCATATAGGAAAATACCTTCGGATACTTTTGCGACTAATGTCCATGAAGCGCGGCAGATTCTTGAAGAATTCAGGGGTAAGGACCCCGACATTGACCCTATCATCGATGAGGGTTTGAAGTATCTTGATATCGAAGAATTTAGAAATCAGATCCATGGCATATATAAGCGGGTGGAGGCGTCTGATCCAAAGCGCATTCCTGATTTAATCTTTGCGTTCAGTCTCATACCCCCCTCTCAATTCCGGCATATCGAGCGGCTTGTTGACCGGTGGGAAAAACAGAGCGGAATGGCCGTTGAATGAAGATATTACTATAGTATACTGAAGACAATTATAGGTTAAGTAATTTTTTATGTCAGAATCACGACGAGAGCATATAGAAGGCGCGAAAAAACAATCCGCTGCTTTTGATGAGGGTATTGAAGAAAAGGGAGATAAAAAGAAAGGACCGGAGGCACATACGGATGAACACATGGATAAAATCGACAGAGCATTGGGTGAGCTTATTGATATTGTAGCTCGCGGCCCCGAAGCAAAAAAGGAGGCATTGCGGATCGCGATTGAACAGATGCGGATGATCGGCGAGCAGATGCGGCAAATTCGCGATATGCGCAATTTGAATGAGCTGAAACGGGAAATGATCAAGCAATGGAAAGAGCTTGAGAAAGCCGCCGGGGGAGACCGCGAACTTCTTGAACAAATTCAGGATTGGGGAAAAAGGTTTGTTGAAGAGAAGGTTATTTATTATGATCTTATTGGGGATATCAAAAATGAGGTTATTGAAAAATCCCAAGACATACAAGAGAAATGGAACAAGTTTAATGCGCTTATGGGAAGATTTGGCTTCAGTTTTAGTTTGGAGATAAAGTATGATCTACAACCGTTCTTGGCTGATCCAGGGACATATTTCGATCTTTTTATTAATTCGTTGAATAAACCAACTACCGGTTTTGAAGAAACGTTCGATGAAAAAGCCTTGCAGGGCGCACTTGCGGGTATTACAACTGTTATACAAAGAGCAAATGCTAGGGCTTTTTCTTCGAGTAAGCTGGATATACAATATTCTGATATAGACAGAGACAGGGGGCATTTAAAAGAAGCCGCGGGAGAACTGGAACAAGTCGGTAATGAAATATCAGCGACAGTAAAAGATATCATGAAGTCCTTTATTATTATCAAGAAAATTCGCGATACCCATTTCCTTCCGCTTTACAATGAACGGAAAAGTATGGGCGACGGAAGTGACGTGGAGAAAGCCGCTTAGCCCATTAATTACTAATTGAAATCTATGAGTGAAGAAACTTCAGGGATAAAAGATTCTAGTGCGATCTCAAAGGAAACGATTGAAAGGGAACGTCTTGGGCGGTTTTTTGAGGGAATTCTGGGTATTGAAGAATTACTGATTTTTTATACAGATTTTGATGCTTGGGCGAGTCGCTATGACCATTATGACGATGAGAATGATCCTCCCTATTCTCCAGAAAAAAAGGAAGAAATATACAAGAAATTTGAAACGCTTTGGGATGCATTGATTGAACGTATGGCTGTCGATGATAATGTATATGATGCGGCGATACAAATTCTTGATTCGGAAAATGGAGATGATCCCGAAATTCAAAAAGGCCTGAAAGATAAAATCATATATGCACTAGTTTTATTTTTGCGAAAGAAAGTTAAAGAATCTCAAAACGCATGAACGAAAGACCGCGCAGGGAACAAAAAGGCGATAGGGACGAAATGCCTTTGGCCGAACAGATTCGGCTGTTACAGAGCGAAGAATACACGACCGATTTTGATGCGCTTCGGGCGCGTTTGGATGGAATACAAAAAGAAGGGTCTCGTACAGTACCAGCATGGAGAAAGATAGAAGCGCCTTCCGGAGATATAAAGCCAGTTCCGTTTCCTGAAATTCCTTATGCCGATAAAGATGTTGACCCCGGTTTTTCTAGATCTACCGTCGAATTGTTTAAAGCGAATGAATTTATAAAAGAGATAGGTCTGTTTTGCAAAAAATATGGACTTACGTCCCCATATTTTACCACTGCTGCGCAAGCGCTTAAACATATTGAATTCGAGAGGAAGAAAATTCTAAGAATTTCCCGTTAGGCAGAAAGAGAGAGGTAAAGCGATTCTCGGAATTTTACCTGCTGCTACTGGTTGACTTTCGCTCGATATATTGGTATTATTGTTTTTATATTTTCGTATTCGCACATGCCGACAATCAATCAACTGATTAAGCACGGAAGAAAGTTCCGCGCGTATAAATCGAAGTCACCTGCCTTGGGCAGGGGTTTTAATGTTTTGGAGAATCGTCCGGTGCCGTATGCGTCTCCGTTTAAGCGGGGCGTGTGCATCAAAGTAACGACGATGACCCCGAAAAAGCCGAATTCCGCGCTTCGGAAAGTCGCCCGCGTCCGTTTGACGAATGGCATGGAAGTGACCGCGTATATTCCCGGCGAGGGACATGCGCTCCAAGAGCACTCGGTTGTTTTGATCCGCGGAGGCCGGGTAAAGGATTTGCCGGGCGTTCGATACCACATTGTCCGTGGCATTCTTGATACGACGGGCGTTGAGGGAAGGAAACAACAAAGGTCAAAATATGGAGCAAAGCGACCGAAGAAATAGAAAACAGCTCCGACGCTCCGCCCGCTGGCGGAGGTCGGAGCCCCGACCGTAACTCCGACGGTACCGTCGGAGAATGCGTCGGGGCAAAGGTCAAAATATGGAGCGAAGAGGCCGAAGTAATTAATCAGCGAATATCGAATCTGTTTCGAATAGACGAATGGATTCGACGCCGCTTAAAGTATTCGTATATTCGTATAAATTCGTTATTCGTTGATTCCATGAGACGCAAACGAAAATTTCAACGGGATATTCTTCCGGATCCGAAGTATTCAAACGTCGCAATCGCGAAGTTTATTAACTATGTCATGAAAGGCGGGAAGAAGTCGGTTGCGCAAAAAGTCGTGTATCGGACATTCGATCTTATCGAGAAAAAGTATAATCAAGATCCGCTTGTTGTTTTTGACACGGCGATGAGAAACGTAGGCCCCCTTCTTGAAGTCCGTTCCCGCCGGATCGGAGGCGCGACATATCAGGTGCCGCGCGAAGTCCGGGGCGAGCGGAGAATGGCGCTCACGTATCGCTGGATTTTGGACGCCGCACGTTCAAAAAAAGGAAAGCCGATGCACGAAAAACTTGCGGAGGAGTTGGTACTCGCCGCAAAAAACGAGGGCTCCGCTATAAAGAAAAAAATAGACACTCATAGAATGGCGGATGCGAACAAGGCGTTTGCCCACTTCGCTTGGTAGATTTGCTCGTCAATATACTTTTGAGACACGTCTCGGCCGCTCCTGCGGCGGCCTCGCTAAGGGTCGCGCGAAGTTTTCTCCGCCAAAGGCGGAGAATCCAAGCAACTTCGCGCTCTCATTGTCTCAAAAGCATATTGAACTCGCTTTGGAATTTTTCTGAATTTTCTTAATGTATGGTTCGTGAATATCCATTAGAGAGAACGAGAAATATAGGAATCATAGCTCACATTGACGCGGGTAAGACTACCGTGAGTGAGCGGGTTTTGTTTTATACGGGTGTGTCGCATAAAATCGGCGAAGTGCACGAGGGCGATACGATCATGGATTGGATGGAGCAGGAGCGCGAGCGCGGGATTACGATTACGTCTGCCGCAACTACGTGCTTTTGGGTACCGACACATATCATGGAGAAACTCCGACGCTTCGACGGCGCGTCGAAGGTCGGAGCCCCGACCCCAAAGGCGTCGGGGGACAATGAATACCGGATCAATCTGATTGATACGCCGGGACACATTGATTTTACGGTTGAGGTGAAGCGTTCGCTTCGGGTCTTGGACGGCGCGGTTGTGGTATTTGACGGCGTTGCGGGCGTAGAGCCGCAATCAGAGACCAACTGGAGATACGCCGACGACTACCACGTGCCGCGCGTGTGTTTTATCAACAAACTCGACCGGACAGGGGCGTCTTTTGAGCGCTCGCTTGCCTCGATTCACGAGCGTCTGACGCCGAATGCGGTCGCTATTCAGTATCCGGTGGGCTCGGAACAGGACTTCGAAGGGGTTATTGATCTTTTGAATATGAAAGTTGCCCGTTTCGAAGGCGATAAGGGTGAGAATGTTGTGTGGGAAGATGTTCCGGAATCGGTGAGCGCGATCGCAGAAGAATGGCGGCATACTATGGTGGAAAAAATCGCTGAGACCGATGACGCGCTCACCCACAAATATCTCCAGGAAAAAGAAATTTCTGTTTCCGAGCTTAAGGCGGCACTTCGCGCGGCTACGCTCTCGTACAAATTAGTTCCGGTGCTTACCGGGTCAGCCCTGAAAAACAAAGGAGTTCAGCTCGTGCTTGATGCAGTCGTTGATTATCTCCCGTCTCCCGTTGATCTTCCGCCGATAAAAGGAATTGACCAAAAGACAGGTGCGGAAATAACGCGCGAGGCAAAAGACGACGCGCCGTTTAGCGCGCTTGCGTTCAAGCTCCAGACCGATCCCTACGTTGGCCAGCTCACATTTTTCCGCGTGTATTCCGGGACATTGAGCGCCGGAAGCTACGTTTTAAATTCGACAAAGGACTCGCAGGAGCGGGTGGGGCGCATTTTGCGTATGCACGCAAACACGCGCGAGGAACTAAAAGAGATTCAGGCGGGAAATATCGGCGCGATCGTCGGCCTCAAAAATACGCATACCGGGGATACTCTGTGCGATCCCGAGCATCCGATTATTCTTGAGCGAATCATATTCCCCGAGCCCGTCGTGTCGTTGAAAATCGAGCCCAAAACAAAAGCGGACCAGGAAAAAATGGGTATGGCATTAAAGCGCCTATCGGAAGAAGATCCGACGTTTCGCATCAAAGGAGATCTAGAAACCGGAGAAACCATTATTTCCGGCATGGGCGAATTGCATTTGGAAATTTTGGTGGAGCGCATGAAGCGCGAATTTTCCGTTGAAGCGAACGTCGGCCGGCCCCAGGTTGCATACAAGGAGACAATAAAAAAGACAGCTGAAGCCGAGGGGAAATTTATCCGCCAGTCGGGCGGTCGCGGCCAGTACGGCCACGTGTGGTTGAGGGTTAAACCTGTTCTGCGTGGAAAGGGTTTTGAATTCGTGAACGAAATTAGAGGGGGGCTCGTTCCCCAAGAGTACATTCCCGCTGTTGAAAAAGGCGTGAAAGAGGCCATGGAAAAAGGCATTTTTGCGGGATACCCCATGGTTGATATGGAAGTCGCGGTCTATGACGGCTCGTACCACGAGGTTGACTCGTCCGAAGCCGCTTTCAAAATCGCGGCCTCTATTGCGCTTCAGGAAGCGGCAAGGCGCGCACAAGTCGTTATTCTTGAGCCGATCATGCGCGTGGAAACCGTAACACCGGAGCAGTTCATGGGGGAAGTTACCGGTGACCTCAATGCAAAGCGCGCGCGAATCGAGGAAATGGAAGACCGCTCCATGGGGATCAAAGTCATGAAGGCAAAAGTGCCTTTGTCCGAAATGTTCGGGTATGTCACCACGCTTCGCTCGCTCACTCAGGGACGTGCCTCGTTTACCATGGAGTTCGACCACTACGAAGAAGTGCCGGGAAATATTGCAGAGTTGATAAAGGAAGGGAAGAAGTGATCGCTCACCAATATACGTTTGAAACACACTCGGCCGCTCCAGCGGCGGCCTCGCTAAGGGTCGAATGAGGTGTCGATCCGCCAGCTGGCGGATCGAACCAATCCACCTCATTCTCCCATTGTTTCAAACGCATATTGGATTCGCTGGGGCATGGAACGAAAGATAATTGTTTCAAAAGCTGGTTTCCTCGCTTGCAGTATAATATGTAGAAGCGGTTTGAAACCACGTAGATGCGTCCTTTTATTGTCTCAAAAGATATATTCCTCGCTCAGGCATGAAAAAAAACGGCGCAGGGCCGTTTGAGCAATGGACTATTGAGGAGATATCGGAGATACCCTTTCGGGGAAAGAAAGAACGAATTCTACAACAAGGTGGTCGTGAGTATCCTTGGGGTTTTGATCGTCTTGTGGGGAGAATATAACCGAACAAGTCAGACGTCCCTCTTTTCGGATATAGTCAGCTAGTTCTTCCTGCCGATGTTTCCAATCATAGCAGATCCCTGGCCCGAGAATACGCTTCAGTTCCATGTCGCTTACTATCACAGATGAATGAATGGACTTCTCGCCCCGTACGATACCCTCAACACTATTTCCGGTTGTAGTAATCACATCGGATTGCATAAATCCCTCCTGTGAGTACTTTTTATACAGTATCATATCGGCATATTTTTTCAATAGAGATTAATGTATTGACTCTTTTCGCTTGAAAAGGTAATACATATGTATGGATTTCTCGAAAATAAAACAGCTTGTAAGGCAAAGTGGCGATAAATTCATATTCCTCGAAGACGGGGAGCCGGAAATCGTTGTTTTATCTTTCCACGAATACCAAAAGCTTTTGCGGGGCGGAGTATCCCAACCAATGATGTCCATGCGGCATCCCGAAGGAGGATATCGCGCAATGCCAGCGCGCACATATAACCCCGAATACCTTGAGTCCATGGGAAATGAGCTTGAAGAGACCGAGTTTATGCCGGGAGAGGCCGATCGCGGGCATTCCCTTCCGGTCCGGCCCGAAGACATCCGGCTCGAAGACCTTCCGATTTAAGGCCTATTGACGGATGTCTTTTCGTTTGGTATGATAGATTTTGTATCGTGTATATATTTTATTTATAAATGAGCGGCACATGGGAGGTGTTATGCGAGAATGCTCGCGCAAACTGCTTCGCCCGAGGAGGAGAATACTCGCTCGGACACGCGGTTTGCGAGAGGGAATCGTCAAGCCCCTCAAATGTCCTATAGATATATATTATGGCAGAGAAATTTGAGCGAACAAAACCGCACGTAAACGTCGGTACTATCGGACACGTTGATCACGGAAAGACAACGCTTACAGCGGCGATTACAAAAGTCCTTTCGTTAAAGGGCTTTAAGTCGCGTGTTGAGTCGGTTGACCAGATCGACAACGCGCCCGAGGAAAAAGCGCGCGGCATCACGATCGCGCTTCACCACTCGGAGTATGAGACCGAAAAGCGCCACTACGCGCACATCGACGCTCCGGGACATGCGGACTATATTAAAAATATGATCACGGGTGCGGCACAGATGGACGGTGCAATTTTGGTCGTGTCTGCCGTTGACGGCCCGATGCCTCAGACGCGCGAACATATTCTTCTTGCGCGCCAAGTCGGCGTTCCCGCAGTCATCGTGTTTTTGAATAAATGCGATATGGTTGACGATCCGGAGCTTATTGATCTTGTCGAGGCGGAAGTCCGGGAGCTTTTGAAAAAATACGAGTTTCCGGGAGACGACATTCCCGTTATTCGGGGTTCTGCCTTGAAGGCGCTTGAGGCAACGTCGGTTGATGATGAATGGGCGAAAAAAGTTATTGAACTCGCCGAAAAACTCGATTCCTATATTCCCGAGCCCGTTCGCGATACGGACAAGCCGTTTTTGATGCCCGTGGAAGACGTATTCTCGATTGAAGGCCGCGGAACAGTTGTCACGGGGCGCATTGAACGGGGCAAGGTTAAGGTCAACGATGAAATTGAGGTTATCGGCATCCGTGATACGGCGCGTACGATCGTAACCGGCATTGAAATGTTCAATAAGTCGCTTGACGAGGGAATCGCGGGCGACAATGCGGGCATTCTTCTTCGCGGACTCAAGAAAGAAGAGGTTGAAAGAGGCCAGATCATCGCAAAGCCTGGTTCTGTGACGCCGCATACGGAATTCGAATCAGAGGTCTATATCCTGTCAAAGGAAGAAGGCGGGCGCCACACGCCGTTTTTCGGCGGGTATAAGCCCCAGTTTTATATCCGGACAACGGACGTGACGGGTGAAGTAACTCTTCCCGAAGGCACCGAAATGGTTATGCCGGGAGATACGATTAAATTCACGGTAAAACTTATTGTTCCGGTCGCGCTTGAAGAAAAACAGCGCTTCGCGATCAGAGAGGGCGGAAAAACCGTCGGCGCGGGCGTCGTAACAAAAATTCTGAAATAAGGGCAGGAGGCGACGGGGTTCCGGAGACAACGAAGGACCCCTCTGCTTCGAGGTCTCACACGCTCTTTGGCAACGAAACATCGAGAAGAAGAAATAATTCAGCGCCTTCGGATCAAGGTGCGGGCCTATGATTCGAAAATCATAGACAGTTCCGCAAAGCAGATTGTTGATATGGCGGTGCGAAACGGCGCAGAAATTGCGGGGCCGACGCCGCTCCCCACCGAATTTCACAAATATACGGTGAACCGCTCGAGTTTCGTCCACAAAAACGCCCGGGAGCAGTACGAGATGCGCGTGCACAAGCGCCTCATCGACATTTTAAATCCCAATCCGAAAATCATCGGCGCCCTCACGAATTTGAATCTTCCGGCGGGGGTTGATGTGGAGATAAAAATGAAGTAGATCTCATCAATATACGTTTGAAACACACTCGGCCGCTCCAGCGGCGGCCTCGCTAAGGGTCGAATGAGGTGTCGAGCAAAGCTCGAACCAAGCCACCTCATTCTCCCATTGTTTCAAACATATATTGGATTCGCTGGAGCATGGAACTGAAAGATTAATCTTCATTGTCGAGAAAGCATATCAGCTCGCTGGGGCATGGAAGCGAAAGAGGGTTGTCTCAAAAGATTTTTTGAAATTTGCGAGAAAATACATCAAGATAAGGAAGAAAAATGGCAAAAAGCGATAAAAAATTGGAAATGACCTTGGATAGACTGGCCGCGGTGACGCAGGACGAGTTTTTGTCGGTTAGAAAGGATATGGATAAGGGGTTTTCGGAACTCCGCGGCGACACGCAGGAACTCCGCGGCAACATGCAGGAACTCCGCGGCGACATGCAGGACGGGTTTACCACAGTACGTAAAGAGATTGTGGAAGAGGTGCGTGATATTGTGCGGGAAGGAAATGTGAAAATTATTGCCAGTAATGAAAAAGTGGCGACAAAACTTGATGATTTTTTGAAAGATCGAGCGGCGCATGATGTGCTTCACAAACGAATCACCGACGATCTACACCATCATGATCAGCGTCTCAAAAAGGTAGAAGCAAAATTTTAGGTAGGAATCATAAATTAAATTTTCAAAACAGGGCAGAAGGAGATTGAATATATGGCGGAGCAACCAATAGATAAGAACGATCGGTATTATGAGCTTTTACGAACACTCCTTGAATTAGACGCCGGGAATCTGGAATTGAATAAAGGCGATAGGGAGCGACTCGAGAAAGAAATCTATGGATTAGAAGAAACGATACCAGTCGAGGATAGAGAAACACTGCATAAAGAGATCGCAGAAGAGTTAGCGGCAGATATCAAAAAGAAAAATAACAATTGAATCTTTCAGGCCTCTCTTGTATACCAATCTGGTATGTGAGAGACCCTGAGTGATTCATCCCACTCAAATCCCCATCGGTTGTCGGGGAATATACGAAGGGTGAAAATGGAAGGGAATATTTCTCTCGCGCACGACGCCGGGGAAGCCCGGTTTTTTATTTGTAAGGATTTTGTCTAAAATTACGAGACCACAGTCGAAGCAATTTTAGAGACAAAACCTTACCCAGCACTTATTTTACTGATCATTCCAAATAGTTAAGTAGTGGATAATCTAGTAGACCATTGTATTCGCCACGATGAATCATTGGTAAAATAAGTGCTGGGTGCTCAATGTTGTAGGACAATTTCCCACGCATCGAGCTTGTAAATTGTAACAACATTGGCATGAAATTTCTTCTCGGCGAAAAACTACATATGACGCAGGTATTCGACGACAAGGGGAACGTTATTCCGGTGACGCTTGTTGAAACGCGCCCGAATGTTGTTCTTCAAGTGCGCACAAAGGAAAGAGACGGCTATCAAGCTGTCCAAGTTGGGTTTGGCGTGCGCAAGGAAAAAAATATCCGCAAGCCCCAGAAGGGGCATTTCAAAGAACTGGGAGCGTTTCGATATGTGCGAGAATTCCGAACAGAGGACGCATCGGATCGTGGGACAAAAATAGATGTCACTCAGTTTTCTGAAGGAGACGTGGTGAAAGTAAGCGGTGTTTCAAAATCAAAAGGATTTCAAGGGGTGGTAAAACGACATGGTTTTCATGGCGCGCCGGCAAGTCACGGGACAAAGCATGCGCACCGCGAGCCCGGATCTATCGGCGGAGGCGGGGGTCGCGCCGGAGGCCGCGTTGTCAAAGGCATGAAAATGGCGGGGCGCATGGGTGGCGAGCGCGTATCAGTGCGAAATGTGAAGATCGTAAAGATCGATCCGGAAAGCGGAATTTTGGCGATTTCGGGCGCGGTGCCGGGCAGGCGAGGAACGCTTTTGGAAATTCGCGGATAAGATACATAGTATGGATGCTTCTGTATATGACAAAAAAGGAAAAGCAATCGGGAAAATTTCTCTCCCGGAGTCGGTGTTTGGGCTGAAATGGAACGCCGATTTGGTTTATCAGGTGGTAACTGCGCAAGCCGCAAACCAGCGCCAGGGAACTGCGCACGCAAAGGGCAGAAGCGAAGTCCGCGGCGGCGGGAGAAAGCCGTGGAAGCAAAAGGGGACCGGGAGAGCGCGCCACGGGTCCATTCGTTCGCCAATCTGGAAGGGCGGCGGCGTTACTCACGGGCCTCTCGCGGAAAAAAATTACGAAAAAAAGATAAACAGGAAAATGGCGAAAAAGGCGCTTTTTACCGTTCTTTCCCAAAAGGCCCGGGAGAATGAAATTCTCGTTCTTGACGAGTTTTCGTTTCCGGAGGCAAAGACAAAGCGCGCCGCGGAAGTTTTTTCGAATTTTGCAAAGGACTCCCGAGAAAAAATCATGAAGGGAAATGGCGTGTTGGTCCTTACCAATGGGAAAGACGACGCGGCGTATCGCGCGGTCAGGAATCTTCCGTACGCGGCGGCGTCGGAAGCGCGGAACATAAACGCACGTACGGCGTTGCAGTATACATATATTTTTATGCCGAAAGCGGCGGTAGAATCATTCAAAAAATAAATCCCCCGATGGCGTTTTTCAACAAATTTTTAAAAAAGAGGAAAACCGGTGAAACGCAGGAAAATCGGAAACCGGTGGAACAGAAAACCGATGAAACGGCGGGGAAGCCCGGGCGCATGGTTCCTGTCCGTTTCGGAGCTGCGTCTTCGATCGAGCGCGCGCACGTCACGGAAAAAACATCTGCGGGAGGCGTCGGAGGAAAATATACTTTCGTTGTCTCACAGAGTGCAAATAAAAACGAGGTCGCGCGCGCGGTCAAAGCGAGATACGGCGTCGCGGTACGCGACGTGAACATCCTTTCGATGCCCGGGAAGATGCGGAGGCGCGGACGGCAAATCGGATGGCGCGCGGGGTTTAAAAAAGCGGTCGTGACATTACAGGAAGGCGAGACCATTACGATGTAATAAGGGCTTTGTCTCAATTTTCGATCCGCCAACTGGCGGAGAAGAAAATTGAGGAACAAAACCTTACCCAGCACTTATTTTACTGATCATTCCGAGTAGTTAAGTAGTGGATAATCTAGTAAACCCTTGTATTCGCCACGGTGAATCATTAGTAAAATAAGTGCTGGATGCTCAATGTTGTAGTAAAATTTACTACGCATTGGGCTTGTAAATTTTAACACCATTGGCATGAAAAAATATAATCCAACATCTCCGGCGCGCCGCCAGATGGAAATCGTCCACTGGAAAGAGGCGCTTACGGCGCATGAGCCCTACAAGCCCCTTACTTCCGGTTTTCGGCGCGGTTCGGGGCGGAATAGTTACGGCCGGATTACGACGCGCCACAAAGGCGGCGGAGTGAAACGTCTCTGGCGGGAGATTGATTTCCGCTACGATAAAGTGGGAATTCCCGCGAGCGTTTTGTCACTCGAGTATGATCCGAATCGAACGAGTTTTATTGCGCTCCTTGGCTACCGGGACGGTGAAAAGCGTTATGTCCTTGCTCCTCAAGGAATAAAAGTCGGGGGCGTGGTTCTAACGGCTGAAAACGCGAGCGTCGAAATCGGGAACCGCTTGTTGCTTAAGAATATTCCCATAGGAACCATCGTGTATAATATTGAACTTGAACCCGGCCGCGGAGCGCAGATGGTCCGCTCGGCTGGATCCGGAGCTATCGTTATCGCGCAGGAAGGCGGCTACACGAACATTCAGCTCCCGTCAAAAGAGGTCCGCAGGGTGCATTCGGGCAACTGGGCGTCTATCGGTGCCTTGTCTAATCCCGAGCACTCGCTTATGACAATAGGAAAGGCGGGCCGCAGCCGGCATATGGGTATTCGTCCGACTGTTCGGGGGACCGCCATGAATCCGGTTGATCACCCTCACGGAGGCGGGGAGGGCCGCACCCTTATCGGCCGGAGGCGGGGTCCCGCGACGCCGTGGGGCAAGCCCGCGCGCGGCGTAAAAACGCGAAACAGGAAGAAAAAGTCGAATATATTTATTGTGTCGCGAAGGAGAAAGTAAAATCAACGAATAACGAATTACATACGAATAAACGAATAAAATCAATTTTAGAAATTCGTAAATTCGCAACAAATTCGATATTCGATGATGTATATGACTCGCAGTATAAAAAAAGGCCCATTTGTGCATCCGGCGATTATAAAGCATATGTCGCGGACAACGCCCGGATCAAAGACCGTTATCAAGACATGGTCCCGCGATTCCGTGATAACACCCGAGATGGTGGGCTATACATTTGGCGTGCACAATGGCCGTGCATTCATTGAGGTGAAAGCCATGGAGGATATGGTCGGGCACCACTTGGGCGAGTTTGCGCCGACGCGCAAATTCATCCGCCACGGCGGCAGGATGCAAAAAGAGATTGAACAGAAAGTCCAAGAAACAGCAAAATCGTAAACCGATATGAAAGAAATTACCGCAGAATTGAATTATGTCGCGATTGCGCCCCGGAAGGTTCGGCTCGTCGCGAGCATGATCAGGGGAATGGACGTCGCGCGCGCCGAAACCCAGCTCCTTTTTTTGACCAAGCGCGCCTCGCATCCTTTGGCGAAGCTTTTGAAGTCAGCGGTTGCAAACGCAAAGAACAATTTCCGCGTCGACGAGAACGATTTGATAGTACAGCGCATTACTGTGGACGGAGGGCCGGTGGCGAAGCGGACCCGCGCGCGCGCCTTCGGACGGGCGGCCCGTCTCCGGAAACGGACGAGCCACGTCACCTTAGTGCTCGGTGCAAGGGGAAAATAATGTTCGAACTGTTAAAAACGTTAAAGCCGTTCGAATCGTTAAAATATCGAAACGATTTTAACAAGCGATCCGCCAGTTGGCGGAGAGCGATCGAACATTTTAACAAGCGAAGCGATAAAACAGTATTATGACCCATCGAGTACACCCCTATATATTCAGGATCGGTAGGACGACGACGTGGAAATCGCGCTGGTTTGACATGAAAAATTTCGCCGGAAATTTGCGAGAAGACACGCTTCTCCGCGAATGGCTTGATAAAAAGCTTCGCGCCGCCCACATTGAGAAAATAGAGATTGAACGCTCGCCGAATCTCATGCATGTTATCGTAAAGACGTCGCGCCCGGGGATTTTAATCGGGCGCGGAGGGACGGGGGCGGAGGACTTGAAAAATCAAATCAAAAAGAAGCTTTCTGATATACGCAAGCGCTTCAGATCTGCGATGAAGCCCTACGAGGTCCGCCTCTCGATCGAAGAGGTTCGATCGCCCGAGACGCACGCCGCAATCGCGGCGCAGATGATTGTTGACGATATCGAAAAACGGTTTCCCTTTCGGCGCGTTTTGAGGCAATCGATTGAAAAGATTTCGGCGTCTCGGGAAGTGAAGGGCGTCAAAGTTTCATTAAAAGGCAGGCTTGACGGATCGGAGATGGCGCGCTATGAAAAGCTCCGGAAGGGGCGGATTCCTTTGCAGACGATTCGCGCAAATGTCGACTACGCCGAGCGGACCGCGTTTACCACATATGGGACCATCGGCGTTAAGGTCTGGATATACAAAGGCGATGTGTTTGACAAAGGCGAAAAGAAAAACGCTACATAAAAATATGAAAACCATTGAAAAGAAAATCCGCCCCGAGTTTTTCAGACTCGTGAAATCAAGGAAGAAAAATGTAGAAACACGACTCGCCGATTTTAAGATATCGGCGGGGGATATTTTGATTTTAAGAGAGTGGGATCCCAAAAAGAAGAATTTTACTGGGCGCGTTTTGCGACGGAAAGTACGAGCAGTCAATCATACATACGCGCACACAATTCATTCGCCAGCGGAAATTAAGAAGTACGGCCTTATAACGATTGAATTGAAATAAAGATATGTTGCAGCCCAAAAAGGTAAAACACCGGAAGTGGCAAAAAGGCGTTTCCCACGGCATTGAAACCCGGGGGACCGAGCTTGCGTTTGGCTCGTACGGTCTCAAGTCGCTTGAAGCGCGATGGATCACCTCGCGCCAAATTGAGGCGGCGAGGCGAGCTATGACCCGTTACGTCCAGAGGGGCGGAAAAATCTGGATCCGAATTTTTCCCGACAAGCCGATTACGAAAAAGCCGCCGGAGGTGACATTGGGGGGAGGGAAGGGTGCGGTTGACCATTACGTTGCCGCGATAAAGCCCGGCAGGATTCTGTTTGAAATGGACGGCATCCCGAAAGAGATCGCCCAGGAGGCGATGCGTCTCGCCGCGCACAAGTTACCGGTTAAGACGAAGTTCGTGAAAAAATAAACGTATGAAAGCGAGTGAATGTATAAAAAAAACCCCAGAAGAATTGAAAGACCTTCTTGGCGATAAACGAGCCCGGGCGGAAGAGCTTTCGTTCCTCCTGTCGCAGAAGAAAGTGAAGAATGTGAAGGAACTTCGGGAAGTGCGAAAAGATGTCGCGCGCATATTAACCGTTTTACGAAAACAATCATAATCTATGAGGCGTCTGAAAGGAATTGTCGTATCGAATAAAATGTCCCGCACCGCGGTCGTTCGCATCGATCGGCTCGAAAAACATTCGAAATACCGAAAATATTTTCGCGCATCGCGTAAATTGAAAGCTCACGATGAGGGGAACGAGGCGAAAATCGGCGATGTGGTTATCATTGAAGAAACGCGTCCTCTGTCAAAGGATAAGCGATGGCGCATTGTCGAGCGCGTTTCGCGCGAGCCCGAGCTCGCCGGCGAGGAGGGAGAAAGCGAGATAAAATAATGATTCAGCTTCGAAGCATCTTAAAAGTCGCGGATAATTCCGGAGCGCGAGTGCTCCAGGTTATTCGGGTTTTGGGAGGATCAAGCCGGCGCTATGCGCGCCTGGGCGATATCGTTGTTGCATCGGTGAAGTTAGCGGAGCCCCGCAAACAGGTAAAAAAGAAGGACGTTGTCCGCGCGGTCATCACAAGGACCCGCGCGCCTTTTCGGCGCGCGGACGGGTCGTACATCCGTTTTGACGATAACGCCGCGATCATCGTTGACGGCGTTGAACCGAAGGGCGGACGCATTTTCGGGCCCGTGCCGCGCGAGCTTCGCGACCGCGGATTTTCAAAAATAATTTCTCTTGCGGAGGAAGTCGTATAATCAACGAATACCGAATATATCGCGAATAAACGAATGATAATTATACAACGGAATAACGAATGTGCAGCGCATGGATTCGTACATTCGTAACAGATTCGTTATTCGCTGATGCATATCATGAGATTCAAAAAAGGCGACAAAGTAAAAATTATTTCGGGAAACGACAGAGGGAAAGAGGGGAAGATCCTTGAGGTTTTTCTCGAGGACGGGCGAATCATGGTTGACGGCGTGAATATTAAAAAGAAGCATGCTCGTCCGCGCCGCCAGGGCCAGAAAGGGGAGCGGATAGAAAAGCCCGCGCCGTTTGAGGCGTCTCGCGCAATGATCGTCTGCGGATCATGCGGTGGTGCGACTCGTATAGGTATTCGCTTGGAGGGCGGAAAAAAGGTCCGCGAGTGCAAGAAATGCAAAGGAAATATATAAAGGGAATCCATGACAACACTTGAAGAAAAATATAAAAATAAAGTTGTGCCCGCGATGCGCGCAAAGTTCGGATATAAAAATATCATGGCGATTCCCCGCGTGCGGAAAGTTGTCGTAAACTGCGGCGTCGGGAAGATCCGCGAGGAAAAGGATCAGGGAGAGATACAGAAGTTTCTGGCGCTCATCACCGGCCAGAAGCCCGCCCCGCGAGCAGCCAAAAAAGCGATAGCATCTTTCAAAACGCGCCAGGGTCTTGTCATCGGATATCAGGTTACCCTTCGCGGAAAACGCATGTACGACTTTCTGTCGCGGCTCGTGAATATTGCGCTTCCCCGCACCCGCGACTTCCGAGGGCTTGATCTGAAATCATTTGATCCGAAAGGAAATTTGACAATTGGCATAAAAGAACATATAGTATTCCCCGAGATGATCGGTGAGGATTACCGGTTTTTATTTGGCTTTGAGGCGACGGTGGTGACATCGGCGAAGAAGCGGGAGGAAGGCATCGAACTTCTTCGATTACTCGGTTTTCCGATGCAAAAGTAAAATCAACGAATAGCGAATTGCATACGAATAAACGAATAAAATCTATTTTAGAAATTCGTAAATTCGCAATAAATTCGATATTCGATGATGAATATGGCCAAACAATCTGTTATAGCGAGAGCTTTGAAAAAGCCCAAGTTTACATCACGGGTTGTTCGGCGGTGTTTCCGATGCGGACGCAAGCGCGGCTACATGCGCGATTTTGACCTCTGTCGTATTTGCTTCCGGGAGCTTGCGAATCGCGGAGAGATTCCAGGAATTAAGAAGAGTAGCTGGTAAGGGCTTGGCCTAAACTTTCGATCCGCCGGTTGGCGGAGAAGAAAGTTTAGCTGCCAAACCTTACCCAGCACTTATTTTACTGATCATTCCGAGTAGTTAAGTAGTGGATAATCTAGTAAACCCTTGTATTCGCCACGGTGAATCATTAGTAAAATAAGTGCTGGGTGCTCATAATTGTAGCGAAATTTTATTCGCTGCAAAATGAGCTCTAAAATTTCGACAATTATGGCAGATCCTGTTTCCGACATGTTCATACGGATAAAGAACGCAAACGTCGCCCGGCACGAGACGGTGTATATTTCGTATTCGCGTTTCAAAAACGATATCGCAAAAGCTCTTTCCCGCGCCGGATACGTCGGCGATGTTGAAGTGAAGGGAAAGCGAGTGAGGAAGGTGATTGAAATCGGCCTCCGGTATCGAAATAGTGAGCCGATGGTCCGGAACGTAAAATTCTTGTCGCGTCCGTCTCGGAGAATATATGCGTCGTATAAGGAACTTCGTGCGTCGCCAAGGGGAGGCGTCGTGTTCTTGACGACGCCGAAGGGAGTTTTGACTGAACGCGCGGCAAAAAAAGAAAAAGTCGGAGGCCAGCTTATCGCAGAAATTTGGTAACCATGAGCCGCGTTGGAAAAAAACCGATAGTGCTTCCTCCGGGCGTTTCATTTGACGTGAAAGAGAATATTGTTTCCGTACAAGGGCCCAAGGGAGAGCTTTCGCGAGAGATTCCGAGAGAGATTTCTTTCTCCGTCGTTGGGGGTGAAGTTCGGTGTGCGCCGAGGATCGAGACGAAAAAGACGCCGGCTTTGTGGGGTCTTGCGCGCTCTCTCGTCGCGAATATGATCGAGGGAGTTACGAGCGGTTTTGAAAAAAAACTTGAATTTGAAGGGATCGGGTATCGGATGGCGGTCGAGGGATCGACTCTTGTGATGCAGGTGGGGTTTTCTCATCCGGTGAAAATACCGGCTCCAAAAGGAATTTCTTTGGTTGTTGAGAAGAGTGTGATTACCGTTTCAGGCATTAATAAAGAGCTCGTGGGGGAGACCGCGGCATATATCCGGTCGATCCGACCGACAGAGCCCTATAAAGGAAAAGGAATTCGCTACCAGGGAGAGATTATCCGCAGAAAGGCCGGGAAAAAAGCTACTGCGTCTGGATAACCATTGAGGACATCTGTAATATGAAAAAGGCAGTTCTCAAGCAAGAAAAGCGAAAGCGCCGGCATACCCGGGTGCGCGCGCGAATCCATGGGACGTTGACGTGCCCTCGGATTAGCGTGTTTCGGTCAAACAAACACGTGCTACTCCAATTGATCGATGACAGCACGGGAAAAACAATCGTGTCCGCGCGCGATGTCGAGGTAGCGGTACGGGGGAAAAAGGCGGGCGCTGGCACGCGCGCGAATCTTGCGTTCGAAGCCGGGAAACGTCTTGCTGAGCGCGCGCGAGAGAAAAAGATTTCTACCGCCGTATTCGACCGGGGAGGATACCGATACCACGGCATTGTGAAAATGGTTGCAGACGGCGCGAGAAAAGGAGGATTACAGTTTTAAAATCCGAAGCACGAAATCCGAAATCCTAAACAAATCAAAATGGAAAAAATTCAAAAATCAAAAGAATCAGAAGCACGGTTTAAAAAATTCGAATTTGGAATTTTGAATTTGTTTCGAATTTCGATATTCGAATTTAGAATTTAGATAATATTATGGCACGACCTCGAGGTCAACGGAGCAATAATCGAGAGCGGGATCGGCCGGATTTCGACCAAAAAGTCCTTGATATCCGGCGAACGGCGCGCGTTGTAAAAGGTGGGCGCCGATTCACATTTCGGGCGTCCGTCGTTATCGGGAACAGAAATGGCCGCGTTGGTGTTGGCATGGGAAAGGGGGCTGACGTTTCGAGCGCGATTGAGAAAGCGGTTAACCAGGCGAAAAAGCACATGTGCGATATTCCGTTGACGAAGCATAAATCAATCCCTCATGAAGTGTACGCAAAGATCGGCGCTAGCCAGGTGGTTTTAAAGCCGGCTCGAGAAGGCCGCGGCATGATGGCGGGTGGACCGGTGCGGGTCGTCGCTGATCTCGCGGGGATTAAAAATCTCACGGGAAAAATTCTTTCACGAACTCCGAACAAGCTCAATAACGCCCGCGCGGTGATCGACGCGCTTCGCATGCTTACGCCGCGACAATAATTCGTATGCAGATTCATAACGTCATACCGAAAACAAAGCGAATTCGTGTTCATCGTATCGGCCGCGGGGGCAAGCGGGGGACGTATTCGGGTCGCGGCATTAAGGGGCAAAAAGCCCGGGCGGGCGCAAAGATCCGTCCCGCAGAGCGCGAAATTCTGAAGAGAATTCCGAAGCTTCGGGGATATCGTTTTAAATCATTTCGGGAGAGTCCGGTTGCGGTTTCGCTCAGGAAGATCGAGGAGCGTTTTCCTGCCGGTGCTACGATTACTCCGGAGGCGCTTTTTGAAAAAAATCTCATCCGTCGCGTGAAGGGGCGGATGCCGAGGGTAAAAATCGTCGGGGGCGGAGAAAGCGGCAAGGTATTCGCGTTTAAAGGGGTTTTATTTTCCCGTTCTGCTTCTCGTTCTTCGGCTACGCTAGCCCTACCGAAGAAATAATTTTTATGCTTCAAAAACTCTTACTTCTTTTCACCGTTCCCGATCTTCGAAAGAAAGTTTTTTTCATTTTGGGGGTTTTGGTAATTTTTCGGATTGGCGCCGCAATCCCCGTGCCCGGAGTTGACCCGGCGCGGCTCAAATCGTTCTTTGAAGGAAATCAATTCTTCGGGCTTCTGAACATTTTTTCCGGCGGCGTTCTCGACAATCTTTCTATCATCATGCTCGGCGTGGGGCCCTACATTACGGCGTCCATCATCATGCAGCTTTTGACCATGCTTTTTCCGCACCTCAAAGAAATGTACCAGGAAGAGGGAGAGGCGGGGAGAACACGTTTTAACCAATACGCGCGAATCCTTACGGTTCCCCTTGGTCTTCTTCAGTCCTATGCTCTTCTCATACTTTTAATACGGAATCAGGTTATACCCGATCTGTCGCTCTTCGGATTTGCGGTGAATATGATTATCGCGACCGCGGGAACCGTGTTTCTCATGTGGTTGGGCGAGCTCATAACAGAAAAGGGATTGGGGAATGGCGTCTCGCTTCTTATTTTTGCGGGTATTGTCTCGGGTCTTCCTTTGGCTCTGCGCCAGGAATTATTCACGTTTACTCCCGAACGGCTCCCGACGCTTATCGCGTTTGTCGTGATCTCGCTTGTTGTCATCGCGGGAGTCGTGATTATTACCGAAGGACAGCGCAATATTCCTGTTTCTTACGCAAAGCGTATCCGCGGCATGCGGATGTATGGAGGCGTATCAACCCACCTGCCGCTTCGGGTGAACCAGGCGGGCGTTATCCCAATCATTTTTGCGGTTTCGATTATCCTTTTCCCCGGGCTTATCGGGAGTTTTCTCGCGACGATTCCGAATGATATTGTCCAGCGCGTTTCGCAATTTCTCCTCACGGTGTTTAATAATCAGCTTATATACGGCGCCGTATATTTCGTTCTTGTTTTTGTGTTCACATATTTTTATACCGCGGTGACATTTGATCCCCAGGCGATCGCGGATAACCTTCAAAAACAGGGGGGGTTTATCTTGGGGATTCGTCCCGGCCGCCCAACGTCCGAGTATCTCGCGCGGATTCTCAACCGGATCACTCTTGCCGGAGCGCTGTTTCTCGGCGCGATCGCGGTTCTTCCTTTGATTGTTCAAAGTACGTTTAACGTTCAAGCGCTTCAACTTGGCGGGACCGCACTTCTCATCGTCGTATCGGTCGTTATAGAAACAATGAAACAGGTAAACGCACAGCTCGTTATGCGCGAATACGAGCATATGTAATGTCTTCGCTATCTAAAAAATTTACTCCGACGCCAGAAAGCCCCGCCATGTATGGCGGGGGTGAATGGCTTTCTGGGTCGGAGTTCCGACCTCCGAAGGAGCGTCGGAACTATACAAAAAAGAAGCCCCGTGATTTATCACGGGGAGTCTTCACCATTTGCATCATCGGGCGATCGGGGTCGGGCAAGGGAGTACAGGCGCATATGATTTTGCGCGCCCGTGGCAAGCGGATCCACCACATGGAAACCGGCCGGTTTCTGCGGGACATTGTATACCGGCACACAAATCCAACGACGGCTATCGCGCGGCGCCTCATGGGGCAGGGGAAGCTTTTCCCGGCCTGGTTTTCGAGTTACACGTGGCTCCGGGAGATTATTGAGGGCGGTCGAGCGGACAAAGAATTTTTATTTGACGGCGCGCCGCGGCAGATTTTTGAAGCGCGCCTTTTGGATGAGGTGCTTGGGTGGCACGGCAGGCCGAAATCACTCTGTATATACCTTGACGTAAATGAAAAAACCGTGGCTAGTCGCCTTTTCTCACGGGGGCGGGCGGATGATACGGCACAAGCAATCAAAAACAGGATGGAATACTTTCGGCGTGACGTTCTTCCGGTGATCGCATATTACCGTCGCGCGGGCAGGATTATCTCCGTTAACGGAGAGGAAGCGCCGGATATTGTTTTCCAAAACATTTCAAAAAATCTCGCTCGCCGACTCGGAAAACAATGGAGTGTGAAGCGGTAGTCAACAAATGGCGATTCGCATAAAGACACGCCAGGAAATAGATGTTCTTCGCGAATGCGGGCGGCGCATGGCGCATATTTTGAACGAGCTTGCTCGCGCAGTGCGGCCCGGAATTTCGACTGCGGATTTGAATCGTCGCGCGGAGGCGTTGATTGAGCGCGCGGGCGGTATTCCGATATTCAAGGGATATGTTGTTGAAAATTCGCCGCCGTATCCGGCGGCTATTTGCACGTCAGTAAACGACGAAGTGGTGCACGCGATCCCGCGAGACAATGCTATTCTTCGGGAGGGTGATATCGTTGGGATCGATATAGGAATGGCGTGGCCGAAAAATCAAACGAAGGAATTTCCGCAATACAGCGGAAAGCCCTTGGTGACAGACGCGGCCTGTACGATCGGGGTTGGGACAATCACTCCCGAGCTCGCGCGCCTCATTCAAAAAACCGAAGAAGCGTTTTTTATTGGCGTCAAAGAGGTAAAGCCCGGAAATCAGGTCGGAGATATAAGCGCTCGAATCGGAGCGTTTCTTTCTGCAAGCGGGTTTGGGATTGTCCGCGGGCTTGCGGGGCACGGCGTTGGATACGATATCCATGAAGATCCTCTTATTCCAAATTACGGCACGGCCGGCGTTGGCGTACGCTTGAAGCCGGGTATGGTTATTGCGATCGAGCCCATGGCAACTTTGGGCGGCGGCGAAGTCCGGCTCGATCAAGACGGATGGACATTCCGGACAGCTGATGGTTCTGTGGCCGCGCATTTTGAGCATACGCTCGTGCTTACGGACGATGGCGCGGAAATCCTTACAATGATATAATAGGTGTATATGCGCTATCTCGGGGTTGACTACGGGACGAAACGGATGGGCATTGCGGTATCAGACGACGGCGGGAGAATCGCATTTCCGAAATCGGTCGTCCATGCCGAAACTGAGCGGGTTCGAATCCGGGAAATCCTGCGGATAGCGAAGAGTGAGCGCATCGAAACGATCGTTTTTGGTCTTCCGCGTGATATGTCGGGCAAAGAACGCGAAACCGCGCGCCGCATCCGCGCATTTCTTGTTCGCCTTCGCAAGGAGACCTCTCTCCCGATTATGTTTGAAAATGAAATATTGACAACGCGTTTGGCGGCTGGCACTTCGCCAAAAGCAAAGATCGATGCCGCTGCCGCCGCACTTATCCTCCAGTCATATTTAGATCGGCAAAAGCCATAAATTTCTATCAATTTCTATTAGTTTCAAGGAATTTCAAGAATTGAGAAATGTATAGATATTCGTAGAAACTTTTAGAAATTAATTGTACAGATATGTATTTAAGCTGGATCATCCCCTCCTATAACGAAGAAAAGCGGATTGAAAAAACAATTTTGGAAGTTGACCGGTATCTCCGGGGGCGGAATTTTGATTATGAAATTATCGTCGTTGATAACGGATCAAAAGACGCGACGTCCCGCGTTGTCGAAAATCTCAAAGGGCCGGTAAAAAATTTAAAGATCATGAAGACGAATGGGCCCGGCAAAGGATGGGCTGTTCGCGAGGGAATGCTCGCGGCCAGGGGCGAGAATCGGATATTTGCCGACGCCGACAATTCCGTATCTCCCGGGCAGCTCGATTCGTTTCTGCCGTATGTGTGTAGTTCGGATCAGAAACCGGATTCGTGTTTTGATGTCGTGATCGGCTCCATTGAGGTCGCGGGAGCGGTTGTCGAGGAGCACGCGCAGTGGTATCGTCGCGCTCTCGGAAAGTTTTCAAAATATATCATCCGTTTTTTCGCGGGCCTCTGGGAGATTCGGGACACCCAGAGGGGATTTAAATTGTTTTCGCGCCGCGCCGCGGAAATAATTTTTCCGCGCCAGCGGATAATGACGTGGGGGTTTGACATTGAGGTGCTCGTAATTGCGAAAAAGCATGGTCTTCGAATAAAAGAACTTCCCGTTGTCTGGGTGAATCCCGGCGATTCAAAGGTGGGCCTTGGCGCATACGTGAGTACGTTTATGGAACTTCTTCAAATCGTGTGGAATGGTATTCGGGGACGGTATCGCTAAAGATATGAAAAAAAAGATTTCCGAACTTCGTCAGGATGTGGTGTCCGGGGAATGGGCGGTAATTGCGACTGGGCGCGCGAAGCGGCCGCACGATTTTTTGAAACAAGCGCAGGCCCGCAAGGAGGACCCTAGGGATTCCTGCCCGTTTGAGGACCTCCGCGATGACGCTCTCTTGGTGTATCCCTACGATGGCAAGGAGAAAAGGGAGGACTGGTGGGTTCAGGTCGTTCCGAATAAATTTCCCGCCTTCGGGAAAGGCGGATGCGGAGACGTGAATAAAATCGGCCCCTATAAATGGATCGAAGGAACGGGGTCGCACGAGGTGATTATAACGCGCGACCACACGCGTCCGCTCGGACGGATGACGGACGACGAGGCACGACTCGTTATGCGCGCCTACCAGGAGCGCTACCGCGCGCTCAAGGGAACGTTTTGCACCGAATATGTTTCGATTTTTCATAATCATGGGCCGTTGGCTGGCGCCACGATGACGCATCCCCATTCCCAACTCATCGCGATTCCGGTTGTTCCGCCCGATATCCGGAGAAGTCTTGAAGGGTCGGCGCGGTACTTTCGCGAAAAGGGGGTGTGCGTTCACTGCGAGGTGATTCACTACGAGATCGCGGCTCGTGAGCGCATTGTCTACGAGAACGAATTGTTCGTTGTCGTCGCGCCGTTTGCGTCAAAAAGCGCGTTTGAGCTTCGCGTATTTCCCCGCGCGCATTCGGCGCATTTCGAGGAGGCGGATCCCGAGGCGCTACGCGCACTTGCGAATGCGATGCGGACGGCTCTGGGCAAGATCCACGCGGGACTCAATGACCCCGACTTTAATTTTTTCCTCCATACCGCGCCGGTCATTGATTCAGAAGAATTTCAGTACTACCATTGGCATTTTGAGATAATTCCAAAGACCGCGATCTGGGCGGGGTTTGAGATCGGGACCGGCATCGAAATATCGGTGATCAGCCCGGAACGCGCGGCGGAATTTTTGCGTAAGGTCAAAGTATGAATGCGCCCATTCTTGTTTTCAATTGGAAATCGAACCCAGAGAGTATTTCCGACGCGCTCGCGCTTGCCGGGGCTGTCGAACGCGCTCTTGCCCGTAGCCGTGGCGTTCGTGTTGTTATAGCGTCGCCTCATCCGTTTCTCCATGCGGTCGGGAAAAAAGTGAAGCGCGCGTTTTTGGGAGCCCAGGATTCATTTTGGGGCAAGGGGCCGTATACGGGAGAAGTGTCGCCTGATCAACTCAAAGCAGTGGGTGTTCGCTATTGCATTCTGGGGCATTCCGAGCGGCGTATCTATCAAGGCGAAACCGACGAGATAATAAAAAAGAAAGTTGCGGCAGTCGTCGGGCGGGGTATCACGCCGATTCTCTGCGTGGGGGAGAGGGAGCGCCACGGTCGGGATATTCCTGCGATCGTGGGCGATCAGATCCGCACGGCCATCGGAGGACTTCCGTCCGGGGCCGTTTCAAAAATTCTCATTGCGTACGAGCCCGTGTGGGCGATTTCGACAATGGTAGGCGCGCGCCCCGATGATCCGGAAAGCGCGTTTCGGGCAAAAATGTACATCAGGCGCGTTCTCAGCGATATGGTAGGGAGGAAAAAAGCCGAGCGTGTCCCGGTTCTCTACGGCGGATCGGTTTCTCCGGCAAACATCAAGGGATTTTTAAAAGACGGCGAAATGGACGGCGCGCTTGTCGGCGGCGCAGGTCTCGATCGGCAAAAACTCGCGCGTATCATAAGGATCGCGGCATCTCGATGACGCCGCATCGACCCGCCATGACTCTTCGCGACGTACGCCACGCCCCCCTCAAAAAAAACACACGCGTCCTTTTGCGCGTTGATTTTAATGTTGTCGTGGAGAGCGGGCGTGTGCTCGACGACTTTCGGATGCGCCAAGCCCTCGCAACAATACATTTTCTTTTAAAAAAAGGATGCCGCATTCGTATTCTTGCGCATCTCGGGCGCCCCGAGGGGCGCCGCGTGAACAGCCTCTCGCTTCGTCCGCTCGAGCGCCGTCTCAAGCATATTCTTCGGAGGCGGATTACTTTTGTTTCGAATCCCTTGAGCGCCGGCGCGTACCGCAGTTTCGATACTAGCCGCGATATTCTTTTTTTTGAGAATTTGCGATTCTGGAAAGGGGAAGAAAGAAACAGCCGTGAATTTGCAAAATCGCTTTCGCGCTGGGGAGATATATACGTGAACGAGGCGTTCTCTGATTCGCATCGGGCGCATGCCTCGATTGTTCGGCTGGCACAGCTCATTCCTTCGTATGCCGGTATTCGGTTTTCCGAAGAGGTTCGGTTTCTCGGGAGAGCGCTCAAAAATCCGCGCCGGCCGTTTCTTGTTGTTCTCGGAGGCGCAAAGGTTTCGACGAAACTGTCTCTCATCCGCCGGTTTCTCGGCCACGCCGACCGCATTATTATCGCGGGCGCAATGGCAAATACCGTATTTTTTCTGCGCGGGATGGAGATCGGTTACTCGACCGCCGAGCGCGATAAAACGCATATTCTTTCCAAGACGCTTTTTTCCAATTCGAAAATTCTTTATCCTGTTGACGCGCGCGTGGTTCGCCACCGCCGAATTACGAAGTCCGCCATACGTGTGCGCGACACGAACGCTATTCAAGGCGGAGATTTTATTGTTGATATCGGCCCCCGGTCGCTTGCGGCGTTTTATCGGGAAGCGAAACGAGCCCGGACAATTTTATGGAACGGGCCTCTCGGATACACGGACGAGCGGCGATTTGAGGGCGGAACAAAAAAGTTTGCACTGTTCCTTTCGCGTCTTAAGTCATTTCGCATCGTCGGGGGGGGCGAGACAATCGGCGTTATCAATCGCTTCGGGCTTGTGAATACATTTTCGCATGTATCGACCGGCGGCGGAGCAATGCTTGAATTTTTGATGGGGGAAAAACTTCCGGGTATTTCCGTTCTCGAATCGTAATTTCTTTCACCCCGTTACAACCCGAAGCTCCGGTTTTCATCCCGTTAGAGAAATTTTCTAACGGGACAAGGGTCGGGTTGTAACGGGGTTCAAATTCTATGCGTTATACCGGCGTTCATCATTTTCAGGAAGAAAACGGCTACGAGATACAGGGCGCGTGGTTTCCGCGCGTTACGAGGATTCTCGATATAAAGGCAAAGCCGGGGCTTGATCATTTTTTTCGCGAGGTGGGGGATTATGCAGTAGCCGCAACCATAAAGGTGAAGTCCGCCGAGGAGGGAACGCGCGTCCACGAAACCGCGGAAAAAATACTTGCGGGCGAGCCCGTTCTAATCCCGGACGAGATCCGTCCCGCGATGGATGCACTGGGAGCGTTTGCCAAAAAACATTCGATTATCGTATTTCCGGAGTTTGTTGAGCGGCGCATGTGGTCGGAGCGTTACCGCTATGCGGGAACGATCGATGCGCTCGCGATGATACGGGGGAAAGTGGGTGTGCTTGATATCAAAACATCGAACGGTTTTTATCCGGAATTCAATCTTCAGACCGCGGCCTACTTGTCGGCTTTCCAGGAGCTTGGCGTGAAAAAAGCCGTTGGGTGTTCGTTTGCCGTTGAAACGCGCTGGATACTCAGAATAAACCAGCATGAGGTGTGTCGTCGGTGCAGGGCGACAAAGCGGACTAAGGGCGGGCGCGTGAAGGTTCGCGAGAACGGGAACGGCAGTGCGTTCTGCACCTCCGGAAACGGACACGAATGGGGTGGAATTGTCGGGGATATCGAGCTTCGCGAGTTCCCTAATAATGTTCATCGGGATACCCGGGCGTTTCTTGCCGCGAAAATTCTCTGGGAATGGGAGAACGACTATTGGTTACGCCAAGCGGGATATGTCCGATAGAATGTATCGATATATGGTTATAAATAAAAAGGACATAAAAAAATTGATTGTATATACCGACGGTGGTTCTCGCGGAAATCCGGGGCCTGCGGCAATCGGCGTTGTTATTCAGGATTCTGACGGTCGTTTAGTAAAATCGTACGGCAAATCAATCGGCCAGAAGACCAATAATGAAGCGGAATACGAAGCCGTGGCGTTTGCGCTCGGGCGCGTGAAGGCGCTTTTTGGAGGAGCGAAAGCGCGCGCGCTCGCCGTTACGGTAAATATGGACAGTGAATTGGTTGCGCGGCAACTCGGTGGAAAATACAAAATAGAAGAAGAGCGGCTTTTTCCATTTTTCATAAAGATATGGAATTCTCGCCTTGATTTTCAAGAGGTTGTTTTTAACCACATACCGCGGGAGAAAAACCGGGACGCCGATCGGCTCGTGAATGAAGCGCTCGATAAAGAGCAAACACAACTTTTTTCGTAGTCAGTCGAAATTTTAGTGACGGGGCTTGACCCCGTTAGAAGTCTTGGGACGAAAAATTTTAGAAATTTTTCGTCCTCACCACAATGTTTCTGGAAACATTGGAGAGCCGCCCGGTGGGGAAATAACATTTTTTAGAAATAGACGACTTCTAACGGGGTTGATTTTTTTTAAGAAAGGAGTATACTAGGAATCGTTCCTTTCACGTATGGTCGCTCTCACGAATGTTTGAACATTCTGCTGGGAGAGGAAAGTCCGAACACCGCCAATTTTGTCCGCGAGCATTGCGAGTGGTTACAAAATTGAGCGTCCCGACCTTGCGTCGGGACAACTCCGACGCTCCGATTGATATCGGAGGTCGGAGTGCTCGATTTCGTAGCTTCGCTTACGCTCAGACGAAATCGGCAGCGATAGCGGTTAACGGCCGCCTCCAGTCGTGCTTCGCACTCTATCAACGAAAAACGAATCAATGCGAATATACGAATTCGTATATTCGAAACAAATTCGTAATTCGCTGATGAGCGCGCGGGGCGCGGGTGGACGGGATACTCCGACGAAAGTCGGAGCTCCGACTTCATTATTGTTTTTCAATAGTGCGTCGGAGGTGTCACAGAAACAATACCGCCGATCATCACAAGAAAAACGAAAACACGTTTTTCATGTGGAGGAGGCAAGGGTGAAAAGAGGTGAGGTAAAAGCTCACACTCCGTCGAAGTAATTCGTCGGAGCGAAAAACTCCTATCCGGTGCAACCCTAATTAGTTATCAGTAACTAAACGGGGGCTTGAGTCCGAGAGCAATCGAGGACCTAGACAGATGGCCATATCATATTCTTTCTAATTTTTTAAAAAATTAGGAGGGATGTGAACAGAATTCGGCTTACAGTGAGCGGAATACAAAATAAAAATTCCACGGCGTCTCGTCGTGGAATTTTTATTTTTCTCTAAATAAGAGATATATCGATCTTTCGACCGCTCTGCCGGTTTTTTGAGTTTTCAATACGCCGCAGGAAAAGATTAATTTGATCCTTCCGGTACACGCGGTAGTTGTTTATCGGATTTCGGTACGCGGAGAGAATTCCTCTCTTGTCCCAGTTCCTTAGAGTGAGTGGAGCAACGCCCAGAATTTTCGCGGCGTCTTTTATTGTCAGATACGTGATTTCCATGAGTGAGGCAAACGTTAGCGATTTTCGTTAATTTTCAAAACCTGTCAAGAGGGGAAGTATGGAAAAGCAAGAAAAATGAGCGGTTTTTAATAAAATGAGCGTTTTTCTATACGTTAATAAACCTTACTATGTGATGTTAACTACGTATCAAGGTTCATCAAGAATTATTACTTCTTATCAATTTATCTTGTGTTCCTCTTTAATTATTAGGGAAAATGATATTATCTGCAACAAATGTTTTCCACAAAGGAATTGAGAGGCGCAAAAAAACTTGATGGTATACTTTTATTAGGACTGTAAGAGGAATTTCTGAAACGTTATCGTTTATTTCTCGTATCTATCAAATTTTTTCGTGATCGAAGAAACGCTAAATAATTTCAAATTCTTATCTCCTCCATATGAATCCTGAGTATCGTTCACTCGCTGATATCGCAAAAGAATTTAAGGTAAGCCAGGACTACCTTCGTTTTTTAATTTTCAAGAAACGGCTTCACGCGGCGAAGTTCGGCCGTAACTGGTTTACGACGCGTGTTTGGATGGAGGAGTGTTTCCGCGGATCTGGGAAGGGGCGGGCCGCGAGTGTGATAAAGGTGATATCCAGGACTCCACAATCCGTAAGCGGTAACGATTCTTCTGTGTCGACGGGACGCCTCACGTTTTCGTCCAATATGGCCCTGTCGACTTCAGGGTTTTCCGTTACGCACGCGCCGGGAAGCGCTACCTCGGGTATTCTCGTTTCGTTTGTATCGGCTTTTCGTGAATCTCTTCTTGTCGTCTTTTCCCTTTTTGAAGATCCGCGGTCGTTGTTCCGATTCGCCAAAGGCATTTCTGCTGCCGCCGCAGTCGCAATACTCTTTTTTGCAGCGGGACTCTATGGTGTGCAATGGGTGTACGGCGAATTTCTTGCTTCGTCACAACTTTCCGCGAAAAACTTTTTTGGAAATACAGCGGCACTCGTTGATACGATTCGGCGTGTTGCCCAAGCGCCTGCGAGCGTACCTCAGGTGGCGGCTCTCCCAGATTCGCTTTCTCCAAAAGGGGGAATCGGATTTACGGTGAAAATCGAAAATGCCGATGTTGCAGACGGGGATATCGTAACTTTTTCTGACGGCGTGTATCGTTTGTCGACTGCCGCGCATGACACCAATATGCTCGGTGTTGTGAGTATGAATCCTGCGATTACTGTCGGAACCGTTTCATCAGACGGCGTTCCGGTCGTGTCGTCCGGACACGCGTATGTTCGCGTCTCGACCGTGAACGGATCAATAAAATCCGGAGATCTTATTACGACGTCGATAATTCCTGGCATCGGGACGAAATCAGAAGGGTTCGGGCAGGTCTTGGGAATTGCCCTCGCCGATTTCACCGACGGAAACCCCGAGCGCATAGGAAAAATTCCCGTATCGGTGAATGTTCGGACGCATACGCCGTTTACGCAATTTACGTCGAGTCCCTTTGACGCGATCCGCTATATTCTTGCGTTCATCATTGCGGCGGGTTCCGTCATTCTCGGTTTTGTCTACTTCGGCAAAGTTGCTCGAAGCGGCGTTGAGGCACTTGGGCGAAACCCGCTTGCCGGCCGCCTCATCGAATTCGGCGTGTTTTTGAATCTTTTCCTTACCCTCGGAATTATCGCAATCGGCATCATTATTGCTTATGGCATTATCATTCTATAAGAAAGTGTTTAATAATTCTCTTTCGTTACGAAATTCCGGAAATTCGTGCGAAACCGATGAGAAGCGACAAAGGCGTATATGTGAATATACGGCGAGGAGAGGCGAATCGGTTGCAGCCGAATTTCTGGAATTGCAGTAGAATACGGGGTTATTAAACACTTTCTAACACATGGAATTTTTTCTTTCATCGCTATCAGGCGTTCTCGCTTTCCTCGGTGCCTCTCTTTCGTTTTTAGCGGCTTTTTTCATTATGCGTTCCCGGAGAGCAGATCCTGATAGCGTGTCTCTGCGGGCGCAAGACATACTTTCGCGCGCAAAACAGGACGCCGATGAGATTATCCGAGAGGCCGAATCGCGAGCAGAAGAAATTATGAACGGTGCCCAATCACTCCGCGATCGCGCCGGAGAGCGGCTTGAGCGGGCGATGGAAGGGTTTCTTGAGCGGGAATCAAAGCGCCTTGCGGCCGCCGGAGAAAAGCTTTTCGGCGAGTACGAGGGCATTGCCGAGGAGACCCGTGGAGCATACGCGCGCGTGATTGAGGAGGTTTCGAAAAGCGTTTCAGAGGAGGCGCGCCGCGGGATTCTCGAGTTAGAAGAATTTATTAAGAGTGAGATGGTGCGGTATGAACGTCTGACAGATCGTGGTCTTGAAGAATGGCGGCGAACGATCGAGGCCGAGATAGAAAAAAAGAAAGAGGCGGGCCTCAAGCGAGTGGAAGAATCCATATACCGGATTTTATTTTTCGTTTCTAAAGAAGTTCTGGGGCGTGCGATTAATCTTGAAGAGCACCAAGCACTCGTCGTGCGCGCGCTCGACGACGCAAAGCGTCAGGGATTTTTCGATATATAAAGAGGTCATCTCAAAGCACCATGGAAGATTTCATCCATTCATTTCTATCGCTTATACGGACGATTGATGAGCGCGATCTCGCGCGCGTTGGCATTGGTGCCCTCGGGGAAAGCCTCTATCGTTCGTTTCCGAAAGAATTTCATGAGGTTCTCCGGACGAAATTCAATACCCGGATGGGAGATCGTCTGCGCGATTTTTTTTCCAAACCGTCGTATCTTCGAAACCCTGATCGTATCAAGACGGATCTTGAGGCGGTCTCGCGCGCGATTGACGCGATGCGGATACTTCGCCTTGAAGTCGCGATTGAGCCGTCGGACGCCTTCGTTGATCGAATCGCCGCTTGGACGCTCTCTAACCTCGGCAGCGATATTGTTTTGGATATTGTGAGGGATCGGACGGTCGTTGGGGGAGCCCGCATCGTGTTTCTGGGAAAGTACCGGGAAAATACTCTTGTCGATATGGTCAAAAGCGTATTTGAAACAAAGCGCGATATCGTAATGAAAGAACTTCGATGAGAAGAGATATTGAACAATTTCTTTCGGCAACTGGCGAAATCGGTTTCGTTGAAAAGGTCGTCTCGTCTCTCGTCTACGCCCGAGGGCTTCCGGGAGCGCGCCAAAACGAGGTCGTTGTTTTTGATTCGGGCGAGATTGGCCGCGTCATCGCGCTCCACGAATCCCAAGTCGAGCTTTTGAGTTTTTCGCAAGACGCCGTCCGCGTCGGTTCGCGAGTGGCGCGGACCGACACGTTTCTGGAATTGCCGTTGGGCGATGAAATCCTCGGCGCGATCATTGATCCGTTGGGGCATTCCATCGATCCGACGCGGCCCCTGCCGCCGATGAAAGAATCGCGCCCATTGGATATCGTTCCGTCCGGGATAGAAACGCGGCTTCGCATCACGCGTCCCGCGAGAACCGGCGTGACGCTCGTTGACCGAATGATTCCGATCGGGAAGGGCCAGCGCGAGCTTGTGGTCGGGGACCAAAAAACAGGAAAGTCACATTTTCTTCTGTCCTCGCTCTTTACGCATGTTCGCGAGGGCGGCATCGGAGTGTACGCCGTCATTGGAAAGGGAAAAATCGACACGAAAAACATCGAGGAGTCGTTCCGCGATATGGGCGTTTTAAATCGAATCGTCCTCGTTGTGTCGCATATTGATGACCCGGCAAGCATCATCTACTTGACGCCGTACGCCGCGATGACCGTCGCGGAGTATTTCCGCGATAAGGGGAATGACGTTCTCGTTGTTCTCGATGATTTGTCAATGCATGCGAAGATCCATCGCGAGCTTTCGCTTCTGGGGCGGCGATTCCCCGGGAGAAATTCATACCCCGGCGATATGTTCTACACCCATTCCCGTCTTCTTGAGCGCGCCGGAAATTTTGTGACTCCGAAGGGGGAGCGCGCGATCACGTGCTTCCCTGTTGCCGAGGCGCCCCAAGGCGACATCACGGGCTATATTCAGACGAATTTGATGTCAATGACAGACGGACATTTGTTTTTCGACCATGTGCTTTTTTCCCAGGGGCGGCGCCCCGCGGTCGATCCGTTCATTTCCGTCACGCGCGTCGGCCGCCAGACCCAGTCGCCGCTCGAGCACGAGATCGCGCGCGAGCTCATCTCGTTTCTGAAAAACGCCGAGCGGCTCCACGGGTTCGTAAGCTTTGGGGCTGAACTCGGCGAGCATATCAAGCGGACGCTCGAAAAGGAATCCGAGATTCTCCAGTATCTCGATCAGACGGAATACGATTCGATTCCGAGTCCCGTACAAGTGTTTCTCTTCGGCGTCGTGTGGAACGATTTGTGGCAGGGGCATGCGCGTCCTGCTATACGCCAGATGATTAAGACCCTTATCGAGAGCTATGGGGCAAAGCCGGATATTCGCCGCCAGATCGACAATATTGTCGCAAGTTCGGATTCAGTAAAAGCGCTCGGAATATTTATCAGGGACTTTGCGCCGAAATATTTAGGGATGAAATAAAAGGTTTTTAGATGGCCTCAAACACATGATTACGACAAAATCAATCACTCGTGAGATAGGGGATTTGCGTGGGCTCGGAGAGCTTGTGACAACGTACGAATTTATCGCCGCTTCTGCAATGCGCCGGATTCGGAATTCCGTCCTCGAGAACCGCGTGTTTCACCTGGGCCTCAACGCGATTTTCCAGGAAATCAAGCGCGCCTATCTGCGTGAGGTGCAGGGTCTCGCCCAGCACCGGGAACCCGTGAAGAAAAAAACGATTTCTTTCGTGTCGCATGATCGCAAATCCGCGATCGTGTTTCTTTCCGCAAATACCCCGCTCTACGGCGATGTTATCGCGCGTACGTTTTCCGCATTTGTCGAGGAAGCAGAGAAAAAAGCGTCGGACGCGGTCGTCGTCGGCAGGATCGGAAGAACGCTTTTTGAAGAAACGTTTCCCGCGAAACCGTTCGCCTACTTTGATTTCCCGGATACGTCGATCGCGATTGAAAATCTGAAGGCGATTTCAACATACCTCACCCGGTACGAGCGAGTCCTTGTTTTTCACGGGCGCTTCAAGAGTCTTATTTCGCAGGAGGTGGCGGCGTCGTCCATTTCGGGTGATCTACTTGCGGTTATTGATCTCGGAAAAGATGGCGAGGTCACAAAATATATTTTTGAACCGTCCCTGGAAACAATTGTCATATTTTTTGAAACGGAAATTTTCAGTTCTCTCTTGGAGCAGGTGTTCCATGAGTCGCGCCTCGCGAAGCTCGCAAGCCGGATGGTTCTTTTGGATCGTGCGTCCGTTGCCGTCGATAAGGCGCTCGTGCGGACCGTTTCAAGGCGCTCTCAACTTCAGCACCGCGTTTTTAATCGCAAGCAGCTCGATTCGCTCGCGGGCGTAGGAATGTGGTTTAGACCATAGCGTTTCACTTATGTCAGAACTCGAACAAAAAGGAATAGTGCTCGCAGTCGAAGGACAGGTAGCCGAAGTAGAATTTTCTCACGTGGCTCCCGCGGTCCACGATATTCTTGTTTTGGAAAACGATCCGGAGGTCACGATGGAGGTTTTTTCGTCATCGCGCGCGAACTCCTATTACTGTCTTGTTTTGTCGTCCTCCGCGCTTCTTCGCCGCGGTGCCGCGGTTTTGAATACCGGCGTTCCGATTACGATTAATGCGGGCCGCGAGCTTCTGGGGCGCGTAATAGATTTTGCCGGGGCGCCCCTCGACGGCAAGGGAGCAATCGCGGGGCCGGATGCATTTCCGATATACCGGATGTCGCCCCATTACCGCGACGTGTCAACAAAGCAGGAAATTCTTGAAACCGGCATTAAGGTGGTTGATCTTTTTTGTCCGCTTCTCAAAGGAGGAAAGATCGGACTTCTCGGAGGCGCGGGCGTCGGGAAAACAGTCATGCTTACCGAGCTTTTGCATAACATCATTCTGATGCGCGAGCAGGCGAGTACCGTATCCGTGTTTGCGGGTGTTGGGGAGCGCGTTCGTGAAGGGCAGGAGCTTATCGCGACTCTCGAAGAGAAAAAAGCGCTTCCATCCGTATCTGTGGTTTTGGGGCCGATGGGGGCATCGCCCGCCGTACGCCGCATTACCGCTCACACCGCGGTTGCCGTTGCCGAATATTTCCGCGATGTCCTTAAAATGAATGTTCTTTTTTTTATCGATAACGTTTTCCGCTTTGCGCAAGCGGGGAATGAGCTTTCGATGATCATGAAAACAATTCCGTCCGAGGACGGTTATCAGCCGACGCTCGCGTCAGAGATTTCTTCGATTCACGGCCGTCTCATTTCGACCCAAGACGCGGCGGTGACGACGATTGAGGCCGTGTATATCCCGAACGACGACATTCTTGACCAGGCGGTACAGGCAGTATTCGCGCACCTTGATTCGGTTGTCGTATTTTCCCGCGATGTGTATCAGCAAAATCTTCTCCCCGCCGTTGATCCTTTGGCGTCGTATTCATCGGCGTTAAATCCCGGTACCGCCGGGGAATTCCATTATGAAACCGCGCGTGAAGTCGGAGTTTTGTTCAAGAGGGCGGAGGCATTGGAGCGCGTCGTGTCGCTCGTCGGCGAATCAGAGCTCTCGCCGGAAGACCGGATGCTGTATCAGCGCTCGCGGAAAATCCGAAATTTTTTAACGCAAAATCTTTACGTCGTCGAAGATCAGGCCAATCTTGAAGGCCAGTTCGTTCCCTTAGAAACAACACTCGAAGACGTAAAAGCGATTCTGGAAGGAAAGTACGATTCGATTCCGGAAGACAAATTCTGCTACATCGGGAGCGCAAAGGAGATTAAAAAATAGGATTGAGATGATCTTATAGTATGGCATTCGAGACCCCCCAAAAAATTGAAGAAAAGCTTGCAGTCGTCATTCGTGATCGCGGCGGCGTTTTGTACGAGGGCAAGGTTGACTCACTTTCGTCATACAACGACCAGGGGCCGTTTGACGTCCTGGCGCTCCATGCGAATTTTATTTCGATAATCAAGAAATCGGTTTCTCTGCGGCTTCGCGGGAAAGTGGTCGAGGATCTTCCGGTGGAAACGGGCGTCATGGCCGTGAAGGCGAATAACGTCGAAGTATATTTGGGAATTCTTCACTAAATACGAAATCCGAATATCGAAATCCGAAACAATATCAAATGACCAAAATTCAAAATACAAAAAAATACGGTCCCGAATATGTTTTGAATTTAAAGCATTCGAATTTTGAATTTGTTTCGAATTTCGGATTTCGTGCTTGGAATTTTAGTTCCCGCCGCGTGTGTGTCCCGCTTCTTGTTGTTGTGATTTTTCTATCGCTTATCTTTTCTTTCGTGCTGCCTCTGTCCGCGGATGCGGCGGAATCGAACGGGGTTCAAAGTTCACTTCGCGCGCGGATAGAACGCGCCGAATTCGCTTCTCTTTTCGCGGGGATTTTTGACTCAATCGGAACTTTCTTCCGCCGGTTTGCATCCGATCGTAAAGCCGAGGAATCGGTAATCGACGGCCAGGCAATTCGGGAGAAAAATCGGCAGATCGCAGCACTTTTTGCGGGCGCGGAAACCCTTGTTGACGTGAATGCCGAGAGCCGTTTCAAAGGGTCCGCGGGATTTTCAAAGGATGTCTCCGTGGAGGGCCTTTTGCGCGGGACCGAGATTGATTTGGGGACAGGAAAGATCACGGCAGGAAACATTATTTATGAAGTAACCGGAGGAGACGGCATTCTTATTTCCGGCGACCGTCAGCGGCCGGTAGTATCCCAGCTTTTCTGGATGCGGCGCGGAAATTCGATTGTGACGAGAGATCCTGGTCTTTCTCTTGAGATTCAGGGCGAGCTTCTTGTGGGAACCCCTGATTCCTCGCGCCTTACGTTCAACGGCCCCGCGCTTATTTCCTTTTTATATGGCGCGACAACGACGATTCCCGCGGGCACATCGACCGCATGGACCATAGCCGCGTCTGCCACGGGAACTCCGATTGTGAGTGTGAGCGCAAATAACGGCGGATCAGTCGGGATTGGAACTACGTCGTCCTCGGCAAAACTTTCTATTGATGATTCTTCCCGCGAGTCGCCGCAAGCCGGTATAAATATTTTTGAAATATTCGGCAAAGGGGGAATTCCATTTTTAATTGTTGATTCGAGCGGTCGCGTCGGCATTGCGACCGCGTCACCCAGTGCATTTTTCTCGGTTGGCGGCAACGCGCTTTTTGCGGGCTCGACGACTTTTACCGGACCGATTCTTGCGCAAGCGACCTCGACTTTTGCCGGGACGATCTACGGCAAGGGATCTGCGTATTTTGCGATAGACGGCGGCCGTGTCGGTGTTGGCACAAAAAGTCCGAGCGATACGTTTACGGTTGCCGGAACATTCGGCGTTTCGGGCGACGCCAAATTCGGCACAAGTCCTATAATCCCAGTTGTAAGTTGTGAGGGTCAGGGAGTTCTTGAAACTGATAGTTCCGGGCGCATTCAATGTGGTACTGATAGTATTGGTTCCACTGGGGGGGTAGATAGAATATCTAATGCCGATGGGACACTTACGATTTCTCCAACCTCCGGAAATGTTGTGGCCTCATTGAACCTCGGCAACGCAAATACCTGGACAGCACTCCAGACATTTAACACCGGGCTTCTTGCAACCGCCTCCTCAACCATTGACCGCTTGTTCTCACGATTCGCCACCACCACAGAAGCCACCACCACCTACCTTACGGTTACAAACTCCGCATCCACATCCTACCTCACGGTATCAAATTCCCTCGGCGTGGGAGTCGCGACAACCACCTACGGCGTTATCCAAACAAAAGGCATCATCAACGTCCAAGGAGCGGGCACTTCATCCTTCTCAAACGGAATCAACTTGGCTGACGGATGTTTTGCCGTAAACGGAAACTGTGCGGTTACTGGATCAGGAGGAGGAACATTCAATCCTGGAACTGCCAATAGGTTAACGTATTATTCTTCGGCCACCACGCTTGATTCCGCCAATTTCTTAACCACTGATATCACAAATTCCCGACTCGGAATCGGATCCTCAACCCCGGGAGGAATTCTTTCCGTCAGTGCTTCCTCCACGGTTCCCACGGCCATATTCCGTCAAGCCACGAGCACCAATTCCGGCAACCTTCTTTCTTTTATCTCCGGCACCACTGACACATTCGGACAAGAAATCGGAAACATAAAGGGTCTTAATCCGACCATCAAAGGATCCATAACCGATGCCACAAATCTTGACGGCGCCTTCGTCGTCCACGTCTCCGGCCGCTATGCCTATGTGGCGGCAAACACTGCCGACCGTCTTACCATCGTTGATATTTCCAATCCTTCGAGTCCTACCATTGTTGGATCCGTTACCGATAGCATCCAGCTTGACGGCGCTTATTTTGTCTACGTCTCCGGCCGTTACGCTTATGTGGCGGTAGGCAATACCGACCGTCTGACCATCGTGGATGTTTCCAATCCCGCGAGTCCGGTCATTGTCGGGTCCATTACCAGTACCAAGTTTGATGATGCCCGTTCCGTCTACGTCTCCGGCCGTTACGCCTATGTGGTGGCACAAACTGCCGACAGCCTTACTATTGTGGACGTTTCCAACCCTGCGAGCCCTGCTATTGTTGGATCCATTACTGACACTCAACTCGATGGCGCCAAAGACGTTTACGTCTCCGGCCGTTACGCTTATGTGGCGGTAATCGATACCGACCGTCTTACCATTGTTGATATCTCTAACCCCTCTAGTCCCGTCATAGCAGGTTCTATAACCGGTACTGATTTTGATGGAGCCCACGGCGTTTACGTCTCCGGCCGCTATGCCTATGTGGCAAATTACTATGGTAACAGTCTTACCATAGTTGATATATCTAACCCCTCAAGTCCTGCCGTAGTAGGTTCTATAGTCAGTACTAATTTTAATAAAGCCGCCTACGTCTACATCTCCGGTCGCTACGCCTATGTGACGGCAGACACCTCTGACCGCCTGACCATCGTGGATGTTTCCAATCCCTCGAATCCCTTCATTGTTGGATCCATTACCGATAGTACGCTGCTCGATGGCGCTCGCGACGTCTACATCTCCGGTCGCTATGCCTATGTGACGGCATACAATGCCGACAGCCTCTCCATCATTGAACTTCCCGGGCTGGATATCCCGACGATTTTAACCGGCGATATTCAGACCGGAACTCTGGAAGCATGGGAAAATGTGGATGTAGGAAATGATTTGATAGTGCGAGGGGGCGGCACCTTTGGCCAAGGTGGGGTATTTGCCAATGGCCCCGGCTCTTTCTCCACATTCGCCACTACTTCTCTTTTGAATATCCCAGCCCTTACCGGCTCCATCACTGATTCCAATTCATCATCTGTTGTTGACATCTTGAAGCTGACGCACATGGCCTCTTCCACCGCGGCTTCGGGCATCGGCACCGCCCTTCTCTTCTCGGCTGAAAACACATCAGGTACCACTACCGACATCGCAAGGATTTCTTCCATCTTCACCAACGCCGGAGGATCAGCCACCACCTCGGTTCTTACATTCTCCACCTTAAGCGGGTTCACCCTATCCGAGAAAATGAGAATTGATCAAAGTGGCAAAGTCGGCATCGGCACTACAACCCCGAATTCGCTTTTGAATCTCTACGGCACCTCATCAATTCTTACCATCCAGTCATACGTCAATTCCACAAACGCATTCCAGATTTTAAATGCGGCAACATCCTCCGTGTTCACCGTTGATACGGTAAACGGTTCCACCACCGTTCTCGGCATTCTCAATTCGGGAGGATTCATAACAGGAAACGCAACATCAATCCACGCAACCGGAACAACCCTCTACGTCGGATCCGGAGGTATCCTTACCGTGGCATCGTCTTCGATCTTGAATCTCACGATGTTGAATTCGACGACGACTCAAGCGACAACCTCGTATCTTGCCGTAACAGGCCACGCATCCACCTCGTATCTCACGGTGTCAAATTCCCTTGGCGTTGGACGCTCGACCACCACCTACGGGAATGCCGAGCTTGCAGGCATCATCAATGTCCAAGGAGCGGGAACCTCCTCATTCACAAACGGAATCAATCTCGCAGACGGGTGTTTTGCAACACGCGGAACCTGCGCCGCACTTGGAGGAACAACCATAAATTCAGGCACTGCCAATCGCCTCGCATACTACTCCGGAGCATCAACTCTGGACTCGGCAAATTATCTCACAACAGACGCCACAAATCTCCGACTTGGAATCGGAACCTCAACTCCCGCCACCACATTCTCCGTTGCCGGTAACACCTACCTTGATTCCAACGTCATCACCTTTGCTTCATCATCCGCCGCATCACTCACGCTTGCGTTTCAGAAGTCGGCTACCTCAACTCTTCCCTCCGCGGTGAATGCGTTTTCATTTGCAACTTCTCCGACAGCCGCACCTATTCTCTCGATTGATGGATTAAATTCTCGTATCGGCATCGGCACCTCAACACCGGGAGGAGTTCTTTCGGTCAGCGCCTCTTCCACAGTTCCGACTGCGATATTCCGCCAAGCCACGAGTACCAATTCCGGATCAATTCTTTCTTTCATCTCCGGCACCAGTGACATTTACGGACAAGAAATCGGAAACATCAAAGGCCTTAATCCCACCATTAAAGGTTCCGTAACCGATGCCGCGAATCTTGACGACGCCATCTCTGTCTACGTCTCCGGCCGCTATGCCTATGTAGCGGCACAAACTGCCGACCGCCTTGTCATCGTGGATATTTCCAATCCTTCGAGTCCCGCCATTGTTGGATCCGTTACCGATAGCACCCAACTTGATGGCGCCCAGGCTGTCTATGTCGCCGGTAGCTATGCCTATATTGCGGCAGGCAATGCCAACTATCTTACTATCGTGGACGTTTCCAATCCCGTGAACCCAGTCATTGTCGGATCCGTTACCAACACCAAACTCGATGGCGCCCGCGGTGTCTACGTCTCCGGCCGCTATGCTTATGTGGCGGCATCAAATACCGACTATCTTACCATCGTGGACGTTTCCAATCCCGTGAACCCAGTCATTGTCGGATCCGTTACTAGCACCCAACTCGATAACGCTTTCTCTGTCTCTGTCTCCGGCCGCTATGCCTATGTGGTGTCAATCAGTGCCGATAGTCTTACTATCGTGGATGTTTCCAATCCTTCGAGTCCGGTCATTGTTGGATCTGTCACTGATAGCGTCCGGCTTGATGTCGCCCGCGACGTCTACGTCTCCGGTCGCTATGCTTATGTGGCGTCATGGAGTTCCGACAGTATTACCATCGTGGATGTTTCCAATCCTGCGAACCCGACCATTGTTGGATTTATCACCAGCACCCTACTCGATAGTGCCCACTACATTTACGTCTCTGGCCGTTATGCCTATGTTACGGCAGCCGATGCCGACCGCCTTGTCATTGTGGATGTTTCCAATCCCACGAATCCCTTCATTGTTGGATCCATCACCGATCCCCAGCTCGATTACGCCAGCGACGTTCACGTCTCCGGCCGCTATGCCTATGTGGTGGCGGCCTATGCCAACAGCCTCTCCATTATCGAACTCCCCGGTTTAGACATCCCCACGATTTTGACCGGAGACATTCAAACCGGAACTCTGGAGGCCTGGGAGAATGTGGATGTAGGAAATGATTTGATAGTGCGAGGGGGCGGCACCTTTGGTCAAGGTGGAGTATTTGCCAATGGCCCCGGCTCTTTCTCCACATTCGCCACTACTTCGCTTTTGAATATTCCAGCTCTTACCGGCTCCATCACTGATTCCAATTCGTCATCAGTGGTTGATATCTTGAGGCTAACGCATATGGCCTCTTCCACCGCGGCTTCGGGCATCGGCACCGCCCTTCTCTTCTCGGCTGAAAACACATCAGGTACCACTACCGACATCGCAAGGATTTCTTCCATCTTCACCAACGCCGGAGGATCAGCCACCACCTCGGTTCTTACATTCTCCACCTTAAGCGGGTTCACCCTATCCGAGAAAATGAGAATTGATCAAAGTGGCAAAGTCGGCATCGGCACTACAACCCCGAATTCGCTTTTGAATCTCTACGGCACCTCATCAATTCTTACCATCCAGTCATACGTCAATTCCACAAACGCATTCCAGATTTTAAATGCGGCAACATCCTCCGTGTTCACCGTTGATACGGTAAACGGTTCCACCACCGTTCTCGGCATTCTCAATTCGGGAGGATTCATAACAGGAAACGCAACATCAATCCACGCAACCGGAACAACCCTCTACGTCGGATCCGGAGGTATCCTTACCGTGGCATCGTCTTCGATCTTGAATCTCACGATGTTGAATTCGACGACGACTCAAGCGACAACCTCGTATCTTGCCGTAACAGGCCACGCATCCACCTCGTATCTCACGGTGTCAAATTCCCTTGGCGTTGGACGCTCGACCACCACCTACGGGAATGCCGAGCTTGCAGGCATCATCAATGTCCAAGGAGCGGGAACCTCCTCATTCACAAACGGAATCAATCTCGCAGACGGGTGTTTTGCAACACGCGGAACCTGCGCCGCACTTGGAGGAACAACCATAAATTCAGGCACTGCCAATCGCCTCGCATACTACTCCGGAGCATCAACTCTGGACTCGGCAAATTATCTCACAACAGACGCCACAAATCTCCGACTTGGAATCGGAACCTCAACTCCCGCCACCACATTCTCCGTTGCCGGTAACACCTACCTTGATTCCAACGTCATCACCTTTGCTTCATCATCCGCCGCATCACTCACGCTTGCGTTTCAGAAGTCGGCTACCTCAACTCTTCCCTCCGCGGTGAATGCGTTTTCATTTGCAACTTCTCCGACAGCCGCACCTATTCTCTCGATTGATGGATTAAATTCTCGTATCGGCATCGGCACCTCAACCCCGGGAGGAATTCTTTCCGTCAGTGCTTCCTCCACGGTTCCGACTGCGATATTCCGCCAGGCCACCTCAACCAATTCCGGACCAATTCTTTCTTTTATCTCCGGCACCTCTGATATTTACGGACAAGAAATCGGAAACATAAAGGGTCTTAATCCGACCATCAAAGGTTCCGTAACCGACGCCACGAATCTTGACGGCGCCTATTCTGTCTACGTCTCCGGCAGATACGCCTATGTGGCAGCACCCAATACTGACCGTCTGACTATTGTGGATGTTTCCAATCCTTCGAGCCCCGCCATTGTCGGATCCATTACCGATAGCACCCAGCTTGATGCTCCCCGCTCTGTCTATGTCTCTGGCCGCTATGCTTATGTTGCGGCACTCACTGCCGCCCGTCTTACCATCGTGGATGTTTCTAATCCTGCAAACCCGGTCATTGTTGGATCCATCACCGATACCCAGCTTGACGGCGCCTATTCTGTCTACGTCTCCGGCAGATACGCCTATGTGGCAGCACTCACTGCCGATCGCCTTACCATTGTAGATGTTTCCAATCCTTCAAGCCCCGTCATTGTTGGATCCGTTACCGATAGTACCCTGCTTGATGGCGCCCGCTCTGTCTACGTTTCCGGCAGATACGCCTATGTGACGGCGTGGACTGCCGACCGTCTGACCATCGTGGACGTTTCCAACCCCGCAAGCCCGGTCATTGTTGGATCCGTTACCGATAGTACCCAGCTTGATAGTGCCCACTACGTCTACGTTTCTGGTCGCTATGCTTATGTGACGGCAGCCCTTGTCGATCGCCTGACCATCGTGGACGTTTCTAATCCTTCTAGTCCGGTCATTGTTGGATCTGTTACCGATAGTACCCAGCTTGATTACGCCAGTTCCATCTACGTTTCCGGTCGGTACGCCTATGTGGCGGCAGACGTTGCTGACCGTCTGACCATCGTGGATGTTTCCAACCCAGCGAACCCTTTTATTGTTGGATCCATTGGTGATAGTACTCTGCTCGATGGCGCCTTCTCCCTCTACGTCTCCGGTCGCTATGCCTATGTGACGGCACGCAATACTGACCGCCTCTCCATCATTGAACTTCCTGGACTGGATATCCCGACGATTTTGACCGGAGACATTCAAACCGGATCTCTTGAGGCCTGGGAAAATGTGGATGTGGGAAATGATTTGATAGTGCGAGGGGGCGGCACTTTTGGTCAAGGAGGAGTATTTGCCAATGGCCCCGGCTCTTTCTCCACATTTGCCACCACCTCACTTTTGAATATCCCGGCTCTTACCGGCTCTATCACTGATTCCAATTCCTCATCCGTCGTAGATATACTGAAACTAACGCACATGGCGTCTTCAACCGCCGCTTCGGGCATCGGCACCGCCCTTCTCTTCTCGGCTGAAAACACATCAGGCACCACCACCGACATTGCAAGAATCTCTTCCATCTTTACGAACGCCGGAGGATCAGCCACCACTTCCGTTCTTACATTCTCAACTTTAAGCGGGTACACCCTTTCCGAGAAAATGAGAATTGATCAAAACGGCAACCTCGGTATCGGCACCTCAACTCCGAATTCGCTTTTGAATCTTTATGGCACCTCATCAATTCTCACCATCCAGTCATACATAAATTCTCCAAACGCCTTCCAGATTCTGAATGCGGCAACGTCATCCGTGTTCACCGTTGATACCGTGAACGGTTCCACCACCGTTCTCGGCATTCTCAATTCGGGAGGACTCTCAACAGGAAACGCAACATCAATCCACGCAACTGGAACAACCCTCTACGTCGGATCCGGAGGCATCCTTACAACCGCATCGTCTTCGATCTTGAATCTCACGATGTTGAATTCGACGACGACTCGAGCGACAACCTCATACCTTGCGGTCACAGGTCACGCATCAACAAGCCAGCTCACGGTCTCAACCGGCTTGGGAGTGGGAAGGAGCACATCAACAACAGGCAACATCGAGACCGCCGGCATCCTATCTATCCAAGGATCCGGCACCTCGTCATTCACAAACGGAATCAATCTTGCAACCGGGTGCTTTGGAATCTCCGGCTCCTGCCTTGTCACCGGCGTCTCATCTGTTTCAAATTCCGACGGCACCCTCACCATCACTCCCACGCAAGGTAATGTTGTAGCAAGTTTGAACCTCGCAAACCCCAACACCTGGACCGGCCTTCAAACATACAACGTGGGAATCCTCGCAACCGCGTCTTCTTCGATTGACCGTTTGTTCTCACGATTCGCCACCACCACCGAAGCCACCACCACGTATCTTGCCATCACCAACTCCGCCTCCACATCCCAATTAACGGTCTCAAACGGCATCTTCCAAACCGGCCTTGGATGGTGTTCAAATTCTCTTGACAAGGTGAGATACAATTCTTTGACCGGCAAGTTCTCCTGCGCAAATGAATTTGTATCAAACTGGCAGTTGAGCGCAGACGGAGGATCCATTACCCCAACCTCAACCGTAGGCATTATGGTAAACGCCTCCTCCTCCATATCTCGGATCTCTTCCATTCTCTCAACCTCCACTCAAGCAACCACCTCCTATCTCGCGGTCACAGGTCACGCATCCACTTCCCAGCTCACGGTATCAACCGGCTTGGGAGTGGGAAGGAGCACATCAACAACAGGCAACATCGAGACCTCGGGCATTCTCTCAATACAAGGAGCGGGAACTTCGTCGTTCACCAATGGTGTGAATCTTGCCACTGGTTGTTACTCAATCTCCGGCTCCTGCCTTGTCACCGGCGTCTCATCAGTATCAAATTCCGACGGCACCCTTACCATCACTCCTACGCAAGGAAATGTTGTCGCATCTTTGAACCTCGGAAACGCAAACACGTGGACAGCTCTTCAAACATTCAACACCGGACTTCTTGCAACCGCGTCGTCTTCGATTGACCGCTTGTTCTCAAGATTCGCCACCACCACAGAAGCCACGACCACGTATCTTGCCATCACCAACTCCGCCTCCACATCCCAATTAACGGTTTCAAACGGAGTATTCCAAGGAGGCCTTGGATGGTGCGACGACTCCCAGACCTTCCTTCAATACAATTCAACCACCGGAAAGCTCGTCTGCGGCAACCAGTTTGTTTCTGACTTCGCATTCAACAACGTAAACTCCATTTCTCCGACTTCAACTGCAGTGGGTCTCTTGGTTACTGCGTCCTCCACATTTGATCGTCTGTTCTCGAGATACGGAACCACCACCCAAGCAACAACCACCTACCTTTCAGTCGGAACCCACGCTTCAACAAGCCAACTCACGGTCTCAACCGGCCTGGGAGTGGGAAGGTCAACCACCACAACAGGCAACATCGAGACCTCGGGCATTCTCTCCATACAAGGAGCGGGGACTTCATCATTCACAAATGGCACAAACCTTGCAGGAGGATGTTATGCAATCGGAGGAACGTGTCTTTCTGCTGCAGGACTCGGAGCCGTAACCTCGGTCACCAATGCCGACGGCACTCTTACCATTAGCCCGACAACCGGGAGCGTTGTCGCCTCATTAAATCTCGGAAACGCAAACACTTGGACCGGCCTTCAAACATTCAACACCGGACTTCTTGCAACCGCGTCGTCTTCGATTGACCGCTTGTTCTCAAGATTCGCTACCACCACTGAGGCCACCACCACCTATCTCTCAATCATAAACTCCGCCTCCACATCCCAATTAACGGTTTCAAACGGAGTATTCCAAACAGGATTTACTGATTGCTCTGTTGAAACCCAGACCGTTCTCTACAACTCCTCAACCGGGAAATTTGCTTGCGGCACCGACGGCTCAGGAGGAGTTACCAATGACTGGCAGTTTACTGCACAGGGGAATGCGATTACACCTACCTCAACAGTTGGCGTTGTAGTAAATGCAAGTTCCTCAATCGCATTTCTTTCCTCGATTCTCTCAACCTCCACCCGAGCAACCACTTCTTACCTCGCCGTAACAGGCCACGCCTCAACATCCCAATTAACAGTATCAACCGGCCTTGGAGTAGGAAGGAGCACAACCACAACAGGCAACATCGAGACCTCGGGCATTCTCTCTATACAGGGATCCGGAACTTCATCATTCACAAATGGTATTGCCCTTGCCAATGGATGCTTTCTCCTGTCCTCTGGTCTTTGCGCAGGATCTGCTGGATCGGGTGGCGCGGTAAACACCGGCACTGCAAACCGCCTTGCATACTACTCGGGAATCGGATCCCTTGATTCCGCAAACTTTCTGACTGTAGACGCGACAAATCTCCGACTTGGAATCGGAACCGCAACTCCGGCCACAACCTTCTCTGTTGCAGGAAACACCTACCTTGATTCAAATGTCATCACCTTTGCTTCATCATCTGCCGCATCACTTACGCTCGCGTTTCAAAAATCAGCTACCTCCACTATTCCTCAACTCGTTAACGCCTGGTCAATCGGAACAACCACTGCTGTTGGTCAAGATCCAATCTTCTCCATTGACGGAGTGAACGGAAGAATCGGAATATGGAAAGCGACACCGACAGGAACACTGGAGCTAGGCAGTGGTCAATTTTTACTACCTACTGGAACCGCGGCACTTCCGAGTATGACATTTACAGGAGATGCGAATACTGGGGTGTATCGTATAAGTGCGGATGTTCTCGGATTTACCACTGCTGGAGTGGAACGGGTACGCATCGGCTCAACAGGGAATGTATTGATTGCACAAGCTCTTGATGTTACAGGCAATTTCTCGGCGGCCAATTTAAGTATAGGTGCTTTGGGGGTAGGAACCTCGACGTTGCAGTCTGCTTCGTTTGTCGTTGTTGGCGGCGCAAGTGCATTTGTAAATCCGGGTGGCACTGTTGAGTTCAACGATACTTTCACAGAGACTTCAGATACTACATTGGCGAGTCATGTGCCTGACACAGGAACCTCTTGGACACTGCTCATTCAAAATTTAACCACGACTCTACAGGTAACCGGTTCAACGGATACCGTGGAGGTTCCCACGACTCTCGCAAATAGCGGTGCCTTATACACGGCTGATACGACGCTTTCTACGGCGGATTATGAGGTAAGCGTTAAAGTTAATATTACTACCAGTAGCGATGATAATGCGATTATCGCCGCCCGTATTCAAGACGCGAGCAATATGTATCTCTTTAAGTTTTCCAGCACGGCGGCAAATAATATTTTGTATAAAGAGGTAGCCGGAGTTTGGACAAATCTCGGTGCAGCTAGTGTCGGTGTTGCCAACGGACAAACTATCAAATTGCGCGTGGTTGGCTCCAATATAACTGTCTATAGAGATAATATACTGATGATTTCCGCGGTTGATTCGGATATAACCGCCGCAGGAAAAGCTGGGTTGGGAGCTGGATATATCGCCTTAAGCACCGATGATGCCAGTACGGTATGGGAATTAGATGATTTTAAAGTTACGCCTTACACTTCAACCGGAGTCAATTCTGCAATTTTTGTTGAAGGCAATGTGGGTATAGGCACCACTTCCCCCTGGGCGCTCCTTTCCGTAAACCCGAAAAACATCGGCTCCGGCCCTTCATTCGTCATCGGCTCCTCAACTCAAACAAACTTCATTATTACAAATACGGGCGTCGTGGGAATCGGTACCTCAACACCAACGCCCCTAGTCGGCCTTGCCGTAGGAACATCTACATACATAACCGGAGGCCTTGGAGTCGGACGCTCCACATCAACAGTAGGCAACATCGAGACCTCTGGCATTCTATCTATCCAAGGCACTGGCACCTCGTCCTTCACCAACGGCACAAACCTTGCAACCGGCTGTTACTCAATCACCGGCTCCTGCCTTGTCACGGGCGTCTCATCCGTTGCAAATTCCGACGGCACCCTCACCATCACTCCTACGCAAGGAAATGTTGTCGCATCTTTGAACCTCGGAAACGCAAACACGTGGACAGCTCTTCAAACATTCAACACCGGCCTTCTCGCAACCGCCTCGTCTTCCATTGACCGCCTTTTCTCGAGATTCGGAACAACCACGGAAGCCACGACAACATACCTCGCAATCACCAACTCCGCGTCAACGAGCCAGCTCACGGTTTCAAACGGAATATTTCAATCAGGATTCACTGACTGCTCCGTTGAAACACAGACCGTTCTCTACAATTCTTCAACAGGCAAATTTGCCTGCGGAACTGACGGCTCAGGAGGAGTTACCAATGACTGGCAGTTTACTGCACAGGGGAATGCGATTACACCTACCTCAACAGTTGGCGTTGTAGTAAATGCAAGTTCCTCAATCGCATTTCTTTCCTCGATTCTCTCAACCTCCACCCGAGCAACCACTTCTTACCTCGCCGTAACAGGCCACGCCTCAACATCCCAATTAACAGTATCAACCGGCCTTGGAGTAGGAAGGAGCACAACCACAACAGGCAACATCGAGACCTCGGGCATTCTCTCTATACAGGGATCCGGAACTTCATCATTCACAAATGGTATTGCCCTTGCCAATGGATGCTTTCTCCTGTCCTCTGGTCTTTGCGCAGGATCTGCTGGATCGGGTGGCGCGGTAAACACCGGCACTGCAAACCGCCTTGCATACTACTCGGGAATCGGATCCCTTGATTCCGCAAACTTTCTGACTGTAGACGCGACAAATCTCCGACTTGGAATCGGAACCGCAACTCCGGCCACAACCTTCTCTGTTGCAGGAAACACCTACCTTGACTCCAACGTCATCACATTCGCTTCTTCATCCGCTTCTTCTCTCACGCTCTCATTCCAACGCCAAGCGTCTTCGACTCTCGCAAACGATCTTGCCAATGCTCTTGGTTTTGCCACCTCATCGGGCGCGACCTCGAGCTTCGCCATCTTCAATATCAATACTGCGTCAACCACCACCGGAGGATCGGGTGCCGTGGGTATTGCCACATCCACATACGGCGCTCTTGCCAAACTCAACGTGGGAGGCGACGTCTATCTCACCGGCGGTCTGGGTGTTGGTATTGCCACAACCACCGACGGCGTGATCCAGACATCGGGCGTCATCAACGTCGGAGGAACCGGAACATCGTCCTTCACCAACGGCATCAACCTTGCAACCGGCTGTTACTCAATCACCGGCTCCTGCCTTGTCACGGGCGTCTCGTCTGTTGCAAACTCCGACGGCACCCTCACCATCACTCCTACGCAAGGAAATGTTGTCGCGTCTTTAAACCTCGGAAACGCCAACACATGGACAGCGCTCCAAACATTCAACACCGGCCTTCTCGCAACCGCGTCCTCAACCATTGATCGGCTCTACACGAGATTCGCCACCACCACAGAAGCCACCACTACATACCTCGCAATCACAAACTCCGCATCCACATCCCAATTAACGGTTTCAAACGGATTGTTCCAAGGAGGCCTTGGATGGTGCGCAAACTCCCTTGACAAGGTGAGATACAATTCTTCAACCGGCAAATTCTCCTGCGCAACCGAGTTTGTATCAAACTGGCAGTTTAGCGCAGACGGAGGATCCATTACCCCAACCTCAAGCGTAGGCATCATTGTAAATGCATCCTCTTCCATTGCACGAGTATCTTCCATTCTCTCAACCTCCACACAGGCAACAACTTCTTACCTTGCGGTAACTGGCCACGCATCAACCTCGCAATTAACTGTTTCAACCGGCCTTGGAGTAGGAAGGTCAACCACCACAACAGGCAACATCGAGACCTCGGGCATTCTCTCAATACAAGGAGCGGGAACTTCGTCGTTCACCAATGGTGTGAATCTTGCCACTGGTTGTTACTCAATCTCCGGCTCCTGCCTTGTCA
>Ga0082335_1001165_pt1 | contig 58987 bp, 44 predicted proteins | sample Subgrocontami58m_FD_72375 | JGI IMG/M metagenome (GOLD analysis project Ga0082335, IMG submission 72375) | Subsurface groundwater microbial communities from S. Glens Falls, New York, USA - GMW37 contaminated, 5.8 m (SPADES assembly) (version 2) ... | reverse complement strand
CACCGCCCTGCCGAGCCTGCCGTGACGGTCTGATCGACGGTGGTCGCAGTGGTCGCGGGCCAGCTTAACGGGCTGGCCCGCGTGCCTTCCCGTCCCTCCTCCCCCTCCCTCCACTCGTCCCCCCGCACCAAGCCCCCGCACCCCGCCCTCGTCCCCCGTTAGCTTTCGCCGAGGATCAAGCCCGGACCCCCATGCGCGATCTCGAGCACTACTTCGAACCCTTCCGCCGCCACACGATCGGCCACGACCAGAACTTCGTGTCGCCGTACGGCGAGCGCCGCGTCGTCTACGCCGACTGGACGGCGAGCGGCCGGCTCTATCGCCCGATCGAAGACCGGCTGCGCGACCGCTTCGGCCCCTTCGTCGGCAACACCCATAGCGAGTCGTCGGTCACCGGCTCGGCGATGACGCTGGCATACCACCAGGCGCACGACATCCTGCGGCGTCACGTCAACGCGTCGAGGGACGATCTCATCCTCACCGTCGGCGCCGGCATGACTGCCGCCGTCAACAAGCTGCAGCGCCTCCTCGGCCTCAAGGCACCCGAGGGCCTGCGCCGGTTCATCGACCTCCCGGCGCACGAACGTCCCGTCGTCTTCGTCACGCACCTCGAACACCACTCCAATCACACCTCGTGGTACGAGACCATCGCCGACGTGGTGGTCGTGCCGCCTGATGCCGCGGGCGTCGTTTCGCTCGAGGCGCTCGAGGAGCAGCTGCACGCCTACCGCGACCGGACGGTGAAGATCGGCGCGTTCAGCGCTTGCTCCAACGTCACCGGCATCTTCACGCCGTACCACGCCATGGCGCGCCTGATGCACCGCGCCGGCGGTGTCGCCCTCATCGACTTCTCCGCCTCGGCGCCGTACGTGCCCATCGACATGCACCCGGCCGATGACGCCGAGGGATACCTCGACGCGGTGCTCTTCTCACCGCACAAATTCCTCGGCGGCCCCGGATCGGCGGGCGTGATCATCTTCAATCGCGCGCTCTACAAGAACTCGGTTCCCGACGAGGCCGGCGGCGGCACGGTGGCGTGGACAAATCCGTGGGGCCAGTACGCCTTCCTCGACGATATCGAAGCGCGCGAGGACGCCGGCACGCCGGGCTTCCTGCAGGCCATCAAGAGCGCGCTCGCTGTGCAGCTGAAGGACGAGATGACGGTTGCGGCAATGCGTGAGCGCGAGCACGCCATCGCGCCATACGCCATGGACCGGTTGGCCGCGATTCCCGGCGTGCACGTGCTCGCGCAGGGCGTGCGCGACCGCCTGGCGATGCTCTCGTTCTGGGTCGAAGACGTGCACTACAACCTGATGGTGCGCCTGCTCAACGACCGCTTCGGCGTGCAGTCGCGCGGCGGATGCTCGTGCGCCGGCACGTACGGCCATTACCTGCTGCATGTGGATCCGTCGCGTTCCAAGTCCATCACCGACCGCATCGACCTCGGCGACCTGTCGGAGAAGCCCGGCTGGGTGCGGCTCAGCTTCCACCCGAGCACCACGATGGCCGATATCGACCACTCCATCAATGCCGTGGCCGAGTGCGTGGCCAACGTGAAGTCGTGGCAGCAGGACTACGTCTACTCGAGCGTCACCAACGAGTACGCCCACAAGGATGGCGACGCCGCGCTGAAGTTGCGTGTGCGCGAGTGGTTCGCGCTGTAGGAATCCCCGTCCCCCATTCTCCTCTCTACACTCGTCCCTCCGGACCAAGCCTCCGCACCCCGCCCTCGTCCCATGAACACAGATCTTCGGTATCCCATCGGCAAGTTCGATCCCACCGCTCCCGTGACACCAGCAATCCGCAAGGCGGCCATCTGGGACCTCGCACAGGCCCCTGAACGCGTGCGCGGCGCCGTGAACCGTCTCACCGACGCGCAGCTCGACACGCCCTACCGCCCGGAAGGGTGGACGGTGCGACAGGTCGTCCATCACATGGCCGACTCGCACCTCAACGCGATGACGCGGGTGCGCCTCGCGCTGACCGAGGACAATCCGACGATCAAGCCGTACATCGAGGGGAAGTGGGCCGAACTCGCCGACGCGCGGACGGTGGCCATTGAACCGTCCGTGCAGATTCTCGATGGCGTGCATGCCCGGCTGGTCGCCTTGCTCCGGACGCTCGATGAGGCGGACTTTGCGCGCACGGTCGTCCATCCCGAGCACGGCCGCACCATGTCCATTGACGTGCTGACGGCGCTGTACGGATGGCACAGCCGGCATCACGTGCGACACATCACCGCGCTGCGCGAGCGCATGGGCTGGTAGGGGCTCTGCGTCGCATCCGTCCGGGTGCGACAGCTGTCGCTGGAAGCCGACGGAAGACGCAAAAGGCCGCACCGTGAGGTGCGGCCTTCGTATGAAGTGGCCACGCGCGCCGTCATTGGAACTCTACGTCCTACCGAACGGCGGCGGGCACATCGATTGTCTTCCTGCGAGTGGAGCTGAGGGGGATCGAACCCCTGACCTCTGCAGTGCGATTGCAGCGCTCTCCCAGCTGAGCTACAGCCCCAAGACACTCCAGGGCGACACTGGGTAACACGCTGCCGGTCGCACCCGGGTCTGAAACAAACCGGCCCCACCAGAGGCGGGGCCCCACAGACAATGTGAATTGTAGTCGGATTCGACCCAAAGTCAACCTCCGGGCGAGATGCGGCGCGCTAAGTCGAGGCAGATCAACGCCCTGTGAGCCGGCGCGGAACGGCAGGCTCCGCCCCCGCGTTAGGCACCCGTGCCGCACGCCCTCACCTCCGCCTTCGTCCGCGATCAGCTCGCACTGCGGGCCCGTGCGGTGAATGCCCACCCGGAACGACGGACCGGCGAGTTCGTGCTGTACTGGATGCAGTCCACGCACCGGTTCTCCGACAACTGGGCGCTGCGCTTCGCCACAGGCGAGGCGGACCGGCTCGGCCTTCCCCTGATCATCCATCAGGGGCTTGATCCGACCTACGATCACGCCAGCGACCGTATCCACTCGTTCATCCTCCACAACGCGCGTGAGCTCGCACGGCGCGCCGAGCGCGGCGGCCTTCGCTACCAATTCGTGTTGCGGCGCCGCCGTGGCGATGACCGCCGCGCGGTGGATCGTGTGGCGGCGCGCGCTGCGCTCGTCGTCACGGACGACTTTCCGACCGCCGGCGTCGCCGAGCGCACAAGGCGATTCGCCGCGCGCTGCGCCTGCCGCGTCGTGGCAGTGGAATCGCACGCCATCGTCCCCGCGGCGCTGTTCGTGAAGGAGGAGTGGGCTGCGCGCACGCTGCGTCCCAAGGTGATGGCGCACCTGTTGCACGCCCTCGAGCCGGTGGCCGACGCCCTGCCCCGCATCGACATGTCCGAGGCGCTCTGGAATTCCCTCGAGGTGGACCGGTTCGACCTCACCGCTGACCTCGCGGCCGAGATCGCGCGCTGCGAGATCGATCACTCCGTGCCGCCCGCCCCCCTGAAGAGCGGCCGTCGCGCGGCTCTTGCCCGACTCAAGACGTTCTGCAACGACGCACTGCCGCGATACGACGAACGGCGCAGCGATCCCGCTGACGCCGAGGGTTCGTCACGGCTCTCGCCGTACCTGCACTTTGGCCAGGTGAGCGCCGCCGACGTGGCACGTGCCGCCATCGCCGCGGTGGGACGCCCCGGTGCCGAACGCTTCCTCGATGAACTGGTGACGTGGCGCGAGCTGTCGCTCAACTTCGCGTTGCGCAACCCGAACTTTCGTACGCTCGCCGCGCTCCCCGACTGGGTGCATCGCACCCTGGCGTCGCACGCCGCGGACAGGCGGGAGGCGGCCTACTCGTTCGAGCAATTTGAGCGCGCCGAGACGCACCATCCGCTGTGGAACGCGGCACAGCGCGAACTGGTGGCCACTGGTTCGATCCACAACGTGATGCGGATGTACTGGGGCAAGTCGGTGCTCACGTGGACGGCCACGTACGACAACGCACTGCACCACTTGATCCATCTGAACGACAAGTGGGCTCTCGACGGGCGCGACCCGTCGAGCTACGGCGGCATCCAGTGGTGCTTCGGCAAGTTCGACCGGCCGTGGGGCGAGCGACCGGTGTGGGGGACCATCCGGTCGATGTCGCTTGAGCGCGCGTACAAGAAGTTCGATGCCGCAGCGTACCAGCGGCGGTGGAGCGGAAAGACGCTTGGGCTTTAACTGCTACCGCGAAGTGTGAAGGGCGCGAAGGGGCGCGAAGGACAACAGGGGATTGATCTCGTAGCTGGCGTCAGGGCGCCGGGCATTCCGGTGCGACTCTTCGCGCCCCTTCGCGCTCTTCGCCCTTTGTGGTGGTAGTTCCCCGGTAGACGATCCCGAGCCGCGAGCCCATTATCCACGGGTCCGAGTCTGCCATCCGCCGTCTGCCGTCTGCCCTCTGCCGTCCGCCATCTGCCTCTATGTCCCGCCTCCTCCCCTCCGCCACCGAGATCCGCGAAGCCGCCGGCCGCCTGCGCGGCGTCGCCGTGCGCACGCCGTTGCGCCGGTCCGATGCGCTCTCTGAACTCGTGGGCGGAGACGTCTTCCTGAAGCTCGAGTCTGAACAGCTTACCGGATCGTTCAAGGTGCGCGGCGCATTCAACGCGCTCTCGCTCCTCACCAAGGACGAACGCGCGCGCGGCATCGTCGCGTCCAGCGCCGGCAATCACGGGCTTGGTGTCGCCGAGGCGGCGCAGCGGCTGGGAGTCGCCGCCACGATCTTCGTTCCGTCAAACGCTCCCGCCGTGAAGAAGGACGGCATCGCCCGGCGCGGCGCGCGCGTGCTCGACGAAGCGAGCGACTACGACGACGCCATGGTGCGCGCACGCGCGTACGCCCGGGACACCGGGGCGACCTTCCTGCATCCGTGCCTCGGCGTTCCGCTCCTCGCCGGTCAGGGCACGGTGGGCAGCGAAGTACTCGAGGATCTTCCGTCGCTGCAGACGATCCTCGTCTGCGTCGGCGGCGGCGGCCTCCTTGGCGGTGTTGGTGCGTTCCTGCTGAGCGAGGCGCCGCAGGTGCGTGTCGTTGGCGTGCAGAGCGAGCGCACCGACGCCATGGCGCGCGCCATCGAGGCCGGGCGCGTGATCGAGATCGAGAGCCTCCCCACCCTCGCCGACGGCCTCGCCGGCCAGGTGGACGACGACGCCCTCGCCATCGGGCAGGCAACGCTCGAGTCCATCATGACGGTGACCGAGGACGAGATCGCCAGCGCCATCGCCTGGCTCTGGCTCGCCGAGGGCATCCGCGCCGAGGGGTCGGGGGCGGTCTGCGTGGCGGCGCTGCGGTCGGGGCGCCTGCGCCACCTGACCCCGCCGATCGTGGCGATCGTCAGCGGCGCCAACATCGACGAGACGCGGCTGCAGGGAATCCTCGCGGCGGCGGGGTAGGCGCGAACGCGCGAACCGCACGCCCGTGGCGGACGTCCATGGCGGGCGCCCATGGCGAACGAAGCACGCCACGAACGATTAAGTTGTCGCGGTGGTTGTCGTCCGTCCTTCGACTTCCGTCCTCCGTCCTCCGTCTTCCGTCCTCCGTCCGTGAGCCTCTCCCTCACCTTCCTCGGCACCTCCGCCTCGCGTCCCACCGTGGAACGCGGGGTCTCGGCGCTGGCGCTCGTGCGCGAGGGCGAGACGATGCTCATCGACTGCGGCGAGGGGACGCAGCGGCAGATGATGCGCTACGGCGTGTCGTTCAACTTCGGCGACCTGTTCTTCACGCACTTCCACAGCGATCACATCATCGGCACGCTGGGGCTGATGCGCACGCTGTCCCTGCAGGGGCGCACCGAGACGCTGCGCATCTGGGGTCCGCGCGGCCTAGCGCAGCTGATGAAGCGCGCCGACGCCTTCGGCGGCGAACGCCTCACGTACCAGGTGGAGATCAACGAGCTCGCGCCCGGCGAGCCGCTGAAGCGCAAGGACTACGCCATTGTCCCCTACGCCGTGGATCATCGCGGTGTCACTGCGGTGGGGTATGCGCTGATCGAGGAGCTGCGGCGCGGCCGATTCAACCCCGACCTGGCGCGCGAACTCGGCGTCCCCGAGGGGCCGCTCTGGGGCAAGATCCACAAGGGCGAGGCGGTGACGCTCGACGACGGGCGCGTAGTGGAACCGTCCACGCTCGTGGGGCCCACGCGCACGGGGCGCCGCGTGGTGATCACGGGCGACACGCGCCCCTGCGGCGCGACCATCGACATCGCGCAGGGCGCCGACCTGCTGGTGCACGAGAGCACCTTCGGGGACGAGGAAGCCGCGCGCGCGGTGGAAACGGGACACAGCACGGCGCGCGAGGCGGCGCAGGTGGCCGCCGGCGCCGGCGTGCAGCGGCTCGTGCTCACGCACTTCTCGGCGCGCTACTCGCGCGACCCGTCCGATCTCGATCGCGAGGCTCGCGAGGTCTTTCCGCAGGTGACCATCGCGCGCGACGGCATGGAGATCGAGGTGCCATTCGCCGACGAGCTCGCGGCGCCCTGACAGCGGGCGACACCCGGGAAGGGCGCGCGCGGCCTTCGTTCGCCGCGCAGCGGCGAACTGTCTCAGCCGTGCGGCGCGAGTGCGTCGAGGGGGAGCGGCTGGCGGCTGCTGAAGCCCGCGTCGCGCTCGTGCCAGTGCGCCACGGCGGATTCGCCGAGCTGCCAGCAGAAGTAGACGTCGCGGCCGTCGAGCGTGCCCGGGAAATCCACGAGCCCCACGTCGAGCCCCCGCACCTCGACGCCGAGCTCGGCGAGTTCACGGACACAGCCGTCGATCTCGGCGGCGACGCGCTGTGTCTCGCGCTGCCAGCGCTCGGAGTCCTCGTTTTCGAGCACGTTGTCGTGGCTCGCCAGCTCCACCTCGCGCACCGCCTCTTCCCAGTGGCGGACATGGCTGACGAGGTCGGCCACGATGCGCCGGACGAGCGGCAGGGCGCGATTGGCCTGCGCCGCCGTATACGGCAGCGTCACCTTAAGCGTCGGCGCGGGACGCCGCGCGCTCACAGCGCGCTCCGTCGCGACGCGTCGCCCGGGCGCGCACGATGCGACGCCGGGACAACCGCTGGCTTGCCCCTGCCGCGCGGGCGCGGTGCCTGCACGATGCGCGCCTCCTCGCCGTAGAGCGAGGCCTCGTCGAAGGCGCGCACGAGCGCCCGTCGCCCTTCGCGCGTGAGCTCGGGCGCATCCAGCCAGAAGACCCGACGCACCGGGCCGCGCACGACCCCCACCGGCCATTCGCGTTCGCCGTCGCGCAGTGACAGCGTCGCCCGGTCGCCGCCCGCCGTATCCATGCGGGCCAGCAACTCGAAACGCTCCCGCGGCCAGCGGTGCTGGGACGGCGGGCCAAGCGGCAGCTCGTCCCGGACCTCACTCCACCAGGCCGGCTCGGCGACACGCTGCGGCGGCAATGGGATGGTCACGCCACCGGCATTGCCTCCCGACCCCGGCACCACGAAGCGCACGTGCGGCACGCGATCCTGCGCCGAGAGGGCGAAGCTCCCGATGCTGAATTCGAAGTGCTCGATGGCGTTGCGGGCGGCGGAGCCGCGCGTGCCGGCGGCCGCGAGAAGCGAATCGCGCGCGCCGCGCCACGCCGCCTCCGCCAGTGGCACGACGCGCTGCTCCTCCGCGGCACCGAAGAGGTCGCGCACGGTGCGCTCCTCGCCGGTGCGAAGATCCACGACGCCGCCATGCGCCGCGTGCCGGCTCGAGACCCCCCGGATGTCGATGTCCGTGAGGTGTTCGTACGACGCGAACGGTCCGTGCACGTCCATCAGGTGCAACTCGGCCATGGCCGACGTCCGGGGATTCTCGGCCCCTTCCTCGTCGGGTCCGAGCGGCCGCTCGCCCGGATGTTCGCGGGCAAACCGCTCCGCCATCTCGGCCACTTCACCGTCGGAGAGCAGCTCGGTGGAGTCGCCGGTGATCAGGTCGCGGCGATAGAGCCGCTGCCCGACGAAGAGCGCGTCGTAGTACGAGCGATCGTCGTCCGCCACGTAGAGCTCGTGAAACCGGCCACCCTCACGCGCCAGCACCAGCGGCGCGCCACGCATGCGGATGCCGCGCGCATCCGACGTGACCCAGAAGGTCGAGTCGGCATTCGCGACCAGAAACTCGGTGCGTGGCGCAGGCCCCTTGGGCGCGCGCGCACACGCAGCGAACAACAGCAGCGGCAGGGCAAGGCGGTAGGACACGCCGCAATATAGCAGTCCTCCGGGGGTCGCTCGGCGCGGGCGCCGTTGTTTAGCTTGCACGCCATGCGTCGCTTCCTCCTGATGCTCCTGCTCGCCCTGGTGCCCGACCTCCCCGCGCAGGCGCCGGCTTCCCCCCGCGCCGGCTCGGCGACACGGCCCGTTGCGCCGGTCCTTGCCACCCCCGCACCGCTGCTCGACTCGCCCATTGTGCGGGGGCTCTACGTCAATCGATTCGCCTCCCAGAGCGCGAAACGCATGCGCCAGCTGATCGCGCTCGCCGACAGCACCGAAATCAACGCCTTCGTCATCGACATCAAGGATGAGTTCGGGCTCAACTACCCGTCGACCGATTCGGCGGTGCGGCGAAACGCCGGAAACGCGGGGACGATCGGCAACCTGAAGACGCTGCTCGACACGCTGAAGGCGCACCGGATTCTCTCCGTTGCACGCATCGTGGTCTTCAAGGACTCGGTGACGGCGCGTGTCCATCCACAGTGGACGATTCGCAAGCCCGACGGCGGCGCATGGCGCGACAAGCAAGGGCTGACATGGGTCAATCCGTACAGCCGCGAACTCTGGGACTACAATGTCCGCATCGCCGAAGAGGTGGTGAAGCTCGGTTTCGGTGAGGTTCAGTTCGACTACATACGTTTTCCGGAACCATATAAGTCATTGCCACAACAAGTCTTTCCAGGTGCTAATGGATTGAGCAAGTCGGACGCGCTCGCCGAGTTCCTGACCTATGCCCGGACGCGCATCCGCAGGCTCGGGATCCGCACCACCGCAGATGTGTTTGGGCTCGTCACGTCGCTCGCCGCGCCGCTCGAGATTGGCCAGCAGTGGGAGGCGCTCTCACCGCGGGTGGATGTCATGCTGCCGATGGTGTACCCGTCGCACTACCCGCGCGGCGCGTTTGGCGTGGCACGTCCCAACGCCGAGCCGTACAAGGTGGTGCTGGCGGCGGTAACGCGCGCCCGTGAGCGCGACGAAAAGCTCGGCGTTCGCGCGACGGAGCACGTGCGGACATGGCTCCAGGCCTTCTCCCTCGGGCAGCCGCCGTACGGCGCCGCCGAGGTGCGCGCGCAGAAGCAGGCCGTGTATGACGCAGGCTACGACGGTTGGGTACTGTGGCATCCGGGGTCCAAGTACGAGGCATTCGTGCCCGCACTCGAACGCGAGACCGTCTCCCGCAAGAAGGCGCCGACGCTGAAGAAGTAGTACTTCCACCGCCAAGAACGAAGGGCGCGAAGGGGCGCGAAGGAACCAACGGGGGAACCGCGAGATTGCGGTTCCCCCGTTTGATGCCGTTCTTCGCGCCCCTTCGCGCCCTTCAATCTTCGTGGTGGCAGTCGATCCCTGCCCTACTTAGCAAGCGCCGCCACTGCCGCGATGAGCCGCTCGATTTCGCCTTCGTCCGTGTAGCACGAACAGCCCACGCGAATCATCCCATCGGGCTGCAGGCCGAGCCGCTCGACGACCGTGGACGCGTAGTAGTCGCCGTGTGAGACGAAGAGCCCCTGCTTCGCGAGCGCACGTGCCGCCGCTTCCGGCGCCATCGCCTTGATGGTGAACGACAGCGTTGGCGTGCGCGGACGGCTGGGCGGCGGCCCGTGGCGCGTGACGCCCGGAATGGCTCCCATCGCGTCCCACAGTCGCGCGAACAGCTCCCGTTCGCGCGTCTGCAACGCCGTCATCGCGGAGACGATGCGCGCGCGCAGGTCGCTGCCGCCGCCCAGCGAGGCGAGGAAGCGCACCGCCGCGCCGGCGCCGACGATCCCCTCGTGGTTCTGCGTCCCGGTTTCGAGTCGCTCGGGGACGGTATCCGGCGCCGGCTGCAGTTTCGGCACATCGAGCGCGGCGAGGCGATCGGCCTTGCCGTAGAGGATGCCGATGTGCGGTCCGTAGTACTTGTAGGCGGAGCAGGCCAGGAAATCGCAGTCGATGGCGCGCACGTCCACGAGGCCGTGGGGTGTGTAATGCACCGCATCCACGAAGCAGAGTGCGCCCGCGGCGTGCGCGAGGCGCGTGGCCTGCGCCACATCGGGCATCGTGCCCAGCGCGTTCGAACCCGCCGAGATGGCGAGCAGCTTCGTGCGCGGCGTCAGCAGCTTCCGAAGCGCGTCGAGGTCGAGCTCATACGTGTCGAGGTTGATCGGCACGACGCGGATGGTGATGCCCCGCTCGCGTTCGATGGCCCGCCACGGCGCCTGATTGGCGTGGTGGTCGAGTTCGGTGATGATCACCTCATCGCCCGGCCCCCAGCCGCGCCCGAGGGCGCGCGCGAGGTGGAAGGTGAGCGTCGTCATGTTGGCGCCGAACGCCACCTCGCTCGGGGCGGCGTTCAGCAGGGCCGCCAGCGCCGTGCGCGCCTCGTCGATGGCTGCGTCGGTCTCCTCGCTGGTCGGATACGCCCAGTGCGTGTTGGCGTTGTGGTGCAGCAGGTAGTCCGACATCGCATCGGCCACCTGCCGCGGCACCTGCGTGCCGCCCGACCCGTCGAAGTACGCCACGTGGTGGCCGAGGTGGAGGCGCTTGAGCGCCGGGAACTCGGCGCGGATCTCGTCGATGCGGAAGACGGACGTGGTCACTGAATTTCTCCTCCCGCCATCTGCTCGAGGTACTTCACCGCCTCCACGTGATCGGCCTCCTCGCCGAGCGCGCCGTGTGCGGCGCGGAAGAGTTCGGCGGTGAGCTGGATGAGCGGCGACGGCACCTTCTCGTCGCGCGCCACCTGGGCGGCGATCATGACGTCCTTGTCGAGCAGGGCGAGCCGGAACGTGCGCGGGAACGCGCGCGTCAGCACGCGTTCGGGAAAGAGGTTCATGGATGAATTGGAGCGGCCGCTTGACGCGTTGATCACGTCGAGCGCCACCGACGGCTTCACGCCGGCGCGCGACAGCGCCAGCAGCCCCTCGGCCGCCGACCAGATGTGCACGGCGAGCAGCGCGTTGTTGACGGCCTTGAGCGCATCGCCGGCGCCGACGGCGCCGCAGTGGACTATCTTCTCGCCCATCGCCTTGAGCACCGGCATCGCGCGGTCGAGCAGCGCGGCGTCGCCGCCCACCATGATGGTGAGCTTGCCGTTCTCCGCCCCCACGACGCCGCCTGACACCGGCGCGTCGATGAAGCCGATGCCGCGCTCCGCGCAGCGCGCGGCGATGCGCTGCGACGTCGCCGGGTCGCCCGACGTGCAGTCGATGAGGAGCGCGCCGCTTGCGAGGCCGGCGAACAGGCCGTCCGGACCGTCGAGCAGGGCCTCGACTTCGCGCGATGTGGGCAGGCAGGTGACGACGAAGGCCGCGCCGCGCGCGGCATCGGCCGGCGTGGACGCGGCCCGCGCCGGGTGCGCGGCGGCAAAGGCCGCGGCCTTTGCCGGCGTGCGATTCCAGACGGCGAGCGAGAAGCCTGGGATGGCCAGGTGGCGCGCCATTGGCGTGCCGATGGCACCGAGGCCGAGAAAGGCGAGGTTGACGGACATGATGAGAGGGACGAGGACGGGGTGCGGGGGTGTGGTGCGGAGGTACGAGTGGGGTGCGGAGGAGGGGGGAGGGGGCGACACTACACCTCGGCTCCACGCGCTTTCCTTGAATATCACTCACGCGCCATGAAAACGAAAACGCCGCCCCAAGAGGCGACGTTTTCGACCTTTTTGTTGAAACGGGCGACCGTCAGGGGAAGCCGGCCCCCCACCAGCGCCGGCGGATCGTCCTACCGATCGCCCGCCATAGTCTTAGTACGTTGGAGTGGCGAAAAGGTTTCCTCGGAAGAGAAAAAACAGAGAGACAACAGAGAAGAAACAGAGAGACAACAGTACGCGCGGGGGAGGGATCCGATATCCTCTGTCTTCTCTCTGTTGTCTCTCTGTTTTCTCTCTGTTTTCTCTCTTACAACGCAAACCAGTAGCTGGCCTTGATCAGCAGCGTATTGTCCGGGCGGGTCTTGAACAAGTCGCGCAAGTCGCGCCCTGCCTGGAACGTGCCCGGATTCATTCCGTCCTGCTGCCGTCCCTGCGACCAGACGAAGAAGAGCGTTGAGCCTGGCCGGTACTCCCAGCGCACGACTGTGTTTGACCGGAACTCCTTGAAGTTGAAGCCGCGGAGCGGGGCGCCCGAGCCGTACGTCTTGTAGCGACCCGCGTAGCGCGGCGCAGCCGGGTCGTCGAGTTCCCGCAGGTTGCTGTACGAGCCCGTCGCCACGAACGGCGACGCATACAGCTGCAGGGTGAGCGTGCGCGTCGCGGTGATGTCGAGGCGCGTCGTCAGGGCCGCCACGTGCTGGTTGAGGCGAGCGAAGGTGTAGTGCGTCGTGCCTGAAGCATCGGTCGTGTTGCCATACCATTGCTCATCGTTGACGACGCGCTGGTACGATAGCCCCACGTTCGCCTGCAGGCGGCTCGCGACCCGGATCGCCATCTCGGGATCAACGCCGGCCATCCAGCTCCCCGACGCGCCGGCCTGCTGGAATCGCGCGAAGACGTTCGGCTGCAATTTCCAGCGACGGTCGCCTTCCACTCCCAGCCACGCCGAACGGTTGAAGACCTGACGGACGGACGGCCCGCCGCGCGAAACGCGATCGTCAAACGACTGGCCCGCGCCGTTGAGGTTGAACCCGGCGTGTCCCCACCACTGGTTCGCGAACTCGACGTGCGCGTTCACGTTGCCGCCCAGTTCGAGCAGTTGTCCACCCGTGTTCCACATCGTCCACTGGTTGAGATTCACAAATGCTCGGCGGTACCATTTCGTCGGCTTCTGGTACGCCACCTGGAACCAGTTGGAGTACGACTGCTGGTCGGCACGCGACAGGAAGCCGAGGTCGTTGATCTCGAAGCCGGCGGTCGTTCGCTGATATCCGGTGAAGAACCGTGTCTTGCCTCCACCCTGCTTCTGCAGCGCGAGTTGCATGGTCGCGCCGGCCATTGACGTTGCCGACTGATCGTAGCCGAGTCCCGCACCTGGGCGCTGGTAGTTGTGCACGCCATTGCGTTGCAGCGCGTCGATGGACGCGGCGCTGCCGTCGACGCGGCTTCCCGCGAGATAGCCGCTTACCTCGTAGTTGTTCTTCCAGAACTTGTGCCGGAAGTCCACGCCGAGGGAGCGCGCGCTGCGGCGCAGGTAGTTCTCCGACCACTCATCAAGCTGCCGGTCGGTGGACGTGAGCATCAATCCGAAGCCCGAGTTGCCCTTGCGCAGGTCCTGCTGCAAACGAACGACGCCATAGTTGGCGGCCGGTTCGATCGTGCGCCCGCCGGTCCCCACCTCACGCTGTGTCAGCGCGTCCATCACGCCGATGGAGAGTCCGTTGGCCAGCCGCCCCGTCACCTTGGCGGCGCCGAGGATGGTCGTGTTCAGCGGATTGCTGGCGTCGTAGTAGGTGCCGCCGAGCTGCGGCGAGCGGCCGATGCGGCGCGAGTAGAAGAGTCCGCTGCACGTCCCGTCGTTGCAGTTCAGGTCGTAACGGAAAATCCCCTGCCCCTCGAGGAAGAACGGCCGCCGTTCCGAGTAGAACTGTTCGAACGCGGTCAGGTTGAGCACCGAGGGATCAGCCTCCACCTGGCCGAAGTCGGGATTGATGGTGGCATCCACGGTGAGGTTCGAGGTGAGGCCGTACTTGATGTCGGCCCCCATGGTCCCCGCTTGCTGCCGGCCGAACGTCCCACCGGGTTCGGGATGGGACAGGTCCTTGGCCAGCGTGTACGGCGTGATTTCCAGCCGACGCGGCGTGCTGATGCGATCGATACCGCGCAGTTCGCCGAACTGCGACACCATGCCCGGCTGGTTGCGGCGGTACAGCGGCCACGACAGGCGCGCATTGGTGCGTCCGACGTCGCGCCAGATGGCGAGCCCGAAGGTGTGCGCATCGGCGGCCGCAAAGCGCAGCTGGCTGAACGGAATGCGATACTCGGCGGTCCACGCCTCCTTCTCGACCTGCGTCGCCACCGACCAGACCGCGTCCCACGACAGGTCCTCGTTGCCGTCGTTGCTCATGTACACGTCGCGCTGCACCCCGGCCGGGTTGACCGTGAAGCGATAGCCCGTGCGCCGGTCGTGGTACGAGTCGATCATGAGGTGCACCCAGTCCGACTGCGTGCGGACGTCGCGGCGCGAGAGCAGCGCCAGCAGCGAATCGGGACGGGGATCGAAGGCGCGCACGAACACGTACATGAAGCGGTCGTCGTACGCGACGCGCGCCTCGGTGCGGAATCCGCGCGGGTCGCCGTTCTCCACCGGGTCGAACTCGCGGAAGGCATCGATGACCTGCGCATCACGCCAGGTCGCGTCGTCATCGCGCCCGTCCACGATGACGGTGCCGGCGGCGCGCGACGCCTGGGCCACCGTCGCCGATGCCTTCGGGTCCCGCGGCTTGTCGGAGGAAGCGGCCGGTGCCGGTGCGGCGACCAGGGATTGTGACGCGACGACGACCTGCGTCGCGAGTAGAAGCGCATGAAACATGGGAAAGCAGCCTCGGTGCAGGGGGCGTCGGGACTACCTACGCGATCAGTGCATCAGCTGTTTCGACAGCACGAGGTGCCAAAGGGTTGCAGGGGGTGCTCATCGCCCGGTACTTTGCCGTCACGTCGGTTGCACACACGCGTTCCCGAGCCCGGACGGGTCCCATGACGCCAAAGCAGAAACCCGAGGGCCAGAGTCTCGCCGCGCTGCTCGCGCCGGACATCCTCGAACTTCTCGCCACGTCGCCCGCGGCGGTCGCCGCCGAGACCGAGGAACTGCACCCTGCCGACCTCGCCGACGTCGCGGAGGCGATGCCGCGTGAGTCGCTCGCCGCCTTCTTCGCCGCGCTCCCGTCCGAGCGCGCCGGCGCGGTGCTCGAGTACCTCGACGAGGAGATCCGCACCGAGCTGCTCGAGCAGATGACACCGGAGCAGGCCGCCCCGCTCGTCGCGCAGATGACGCCGGACGAGCGCGCCGACGTGCTCGAGGAAGTCGACGAGGAGACGGCCGACGACATCCTCGAGGCGATTCCCGAGCCCACCCGCCGCGAGACCGAGCGCCTGCTGGAGTACGAGACCGACAGCGCCGGCGGCCTGATGACCACGGAAGTGGTCTCGGTGCTGGAGACCGAGACGGTGGAGTCGGCCCTCGCGCAGGTGCGCGCCATCGCCCGCGGCAGGCGCCGCGAGGCGATGAATACCATTTACGCGGTGAACGCCGGCGGCGAGCTCTGCGGCGTCCTCTCGCTTCGGGAGCTGCTCGCCGCTCCCGAGGGGGCGCGCATCCACGACGTGGCATGGGGCGACGTGCGGCATGTCGTGGCAACGGCCGACCGTGAAGTCGTCGCGCGAATGACCACTGAGTACGATCTCGTGGCCGTTCCCGTCGTGGACGAAAAAGGGCGCCTGCTCGGGGCGGTGACGGTGGACGACGTCATCGACGCCATCCAGGAAGAGCAGACCGAAGACGTCCAGAAGCTGGGCGGCATGGAAGCCCTCGATGACCCGTACATGCAGACCGGCTTCCTCGCGCTGCTGAAGAAGCGCGCCGGCTGGCTCTCGGTGCTGTTCGTCGGTGCCATGCTCACCGAGAGCGCGATGAGCTACTTCGACAACGAGCTGCGGCGCGCCGCCGTGCTCATGCTCTTCGTGCCGCTGATCATCGGTTCGGGCGGCAACTCGGGATCGCAGGCGACGTCGCTCATCATTCGCTCACTCGCCCTCGGCGAGGCCAAGCTCTCCGACTGGTGGCGCGTCGCGATTCGTGAGCTCTCGTCGGGCCTCTCGCTCGGCAGCATCCTCGGCGCGCTGGGCGCCATCCGCGTGCTCGTCTGGCACGCACTGGCCGGCAAGGGGATCCACATCGGCCCCGTGCAGATCGGCAACGACTACGGCCGACACTACGGGCTTGTTGCCGCCACGGTCGGACTCACGCTGGTCGGCGTCGTCACCTTCGGCACCCTCGCGGGCTCGATGCTGCCGTTCCTGCTGCGCCGGCTGGGCTTCGACCCGGCCAGCGCGTCGGCGCCTTTCGTGGCGACGCTCGTGGACGTCACGGGACTCGTGATCTACTTCACCGTCGCGCTGTTCGTCCTCAGCGGCACGCTGCTGTAATGCAGTGACCCAGTCCGCTCCGCGTACGACCTGGCGCGCCACTCTCCTGGTGGCGCTCGCGGCCTGCGGCTTCGGCTCCATCAGCGTGCTGATGGTCGTCGGTCAGCGCAACGGGCTCACGCTGGCCAGCGCCATGTCGTGGCGCTACCTCGTCGCCACGCCGATGCTGCTGCTCATCGCCGGGCAGGGCCTGCGCGCCCTCGATCGCCGGCGCGGCGCGACGCTGCTCGTGGTCGGCGGGCTCGGCCAGGTCGCGATCAGCGGCATCTCGCTCTACTCGCTGCGCTGGCTCGACGTCGCCACGCTCGGCTTCCTCTTCTACACGTTTCCCGCGTGGGTGGCCGTGCTCTCGGCGCTGCGCGGGCTCGAACGGGTGGACGCGCGCAAGCTCACGGCGCTGGGGCTCGCCTTCGGCGGGCTCCTGATCATCATCGGCGCACCGCGCGCGACGGCACTCCCCGTAGCCGGCGTGGCGTGCGCGCTCGGAGCCGCGTTCATCTACGCCGCGTACATCCCGCTGCTGCACTGGATGCGCGGTCCGCTGAGCGCCTCGGCGGCGTCGGCCATCGTGATCGCCGGCGCGGGGATCGCGTATACCATCGGGGCGCTCTGGCGCGACGAGTTCCGGTTCGACAACTCCGGCGCTGCCTGGGCCGTCATCGGCATGTTGGCCCTGGGCTCGACCGTCGTCACCTTCATTACGTTCCTCAACGGGCTGGCGGTGCTCGGCCCGGTGCGCACCGCCATCATCTCGACCATCGAACCGTTCTACACAGCCATCCTGGGCGCGATCGTGCTCGATCAGCACCTCGGACCCGGCACCGCCATCGGCGGTGTACTCATCGGGGCCGCCGTCCTCCTCCTGCAACGCCAACCCAGCTCGCCATGACTGCCCCCCTCTCGTCCGTGTTTGACCGGAACGCCCGCATCGGCGTGGGACTCACGCTGCTCGCCGCCAGCGGCTTTGCGGCGGTCTCCATCCTCACCAGCGTCGCGATGCGCTACGACGTGTCGCTCTCCACGGTGCTGACGTGGCGCTACGTCCTCTCGGCGGTGGTGCTGGTGACGTGGGTTGGCATTCGTGGACAGGCGCGGCGCATGCCGGCGCGCGAAATGCTGCTCTGGATCGGGGTCGGCGGCGGCGGACAGGCGTTGATGGTCTATCTCGCGCTCTCGTCGCTCGCGTACATCAGCGCCGGCACGCTCGCCTTCCTGTTCTACACGTATCCCGTCTGGGTCACGCTCGTGCAGGCGCTGCGCGGCGCCGAGCGGCTGGACCTGCGCCGCGGCGCGGCGCTCGCGCTCTCGTTCGGAGGGACGGCGCTCATGGTGGGCGCACCCGCCATGGGCGACGCCGCATGGCGCGGCGTGGCGCTCGCCCTCGCCGCGGCGGTGCTCTACGGCCTGCTCATCCCCACCATGCAATGGATGCAGAAGGACTGGCCGGTGGTCGTCACCTCGGCATGGTCCAAGATCGGTGCGGCACTGTGCTTCCTGGTCGTGTCCACCGGCGACCAGACGTTCAGGTATGTCATGCCGGGCGCGGCGTGGGGCGCCATCATCGCGCTCACGCTCTGGAGCACGGTCCTGCCATCCCTCTTCTTCCTCATGGGGCTGATGCGACTCGGACCCGTGCGCACGGCCATCGTGTCGACGGTGGAGCCGTTCCTCACGGCGCTGCTCGGCGCGGTGGTGCTGAGCCAGCCGCTCACGCTGCGCACGCTGGCGGGCGGCGCGGCCATCGTTGCCGCCGTGATCGTGCTCCAGGTCAAGCGGACGCGCGTCGCCTGACGAGCTCCTCACGCACGAGCAGGGTGCCGCCGACCAGCGCAACGAGCGCGAACGAGAACCACTGGATGGCGTAGCTCCGGTGCGAGCCATCGCTGAGCACGGGCTCGCTGAGCCGCACCGGCCGCTCGCTGCCGCGCGCGCTGTCCGAGGTCTGCGCGATGTAGTACCCGACGACGGGCTCGCCGACGAGTCGCGCCACGGCGGACGAGTCGAGCGCGCGCACGACACGCTGCCGCTCCGCGACCGGCACGGTCTCGCGTCCCGACCACGTCTCCGCGTACCCGAAGACGGTCACGGTGTCGCCTGCCCGCTCGCGCCACTTGGCCGCGTCGATCGTCATGGCGTCAGGCGCATAGACCCAGCCACGGTTCACCATGACGATCGGGCCCTCTTCGAGCCGCAGCGGGGTGAGGAGGTGCACCCCGGGCGACCCCTGGAAGCTGCGGGTGGCCAGCGACACCTGCTTGTCGAAGTCGAAGCGCCCGCGTGCGGAAACCCGGCGATAGTGCCCGGCCGCCGAATCCGGCGGCAGCGCAGTGACGGCAACTGGTGCAGCCACCAGCCGCTGCTCCAGATGGCGGTTCCAGGTCCGGCGTTCCTCGAGGCGGCCCAGCTGCCAGACGCCGAGCCGGAGGCAGACCAGGGCGAAGACGATTGTCAGGGCGATCGGGGGGAGGAGCGGGCGTCGGCTGGGCATGGCGAGTGGAGGGATCTCCCAAGCTAATGGGTCGGAACCGGCGCCGACCGGAGTTCCGGTTGTGACATGGATCACGCACCCTCTGACAGTGGCGCTGCATACTGATAGACAGCGCCCCGCTACGGGTTGGACTGGCGCACCCGAACGCGAGGCGCCAGTATCGAGATGAAGTGGGAGATGGCGCCCCCCTGCTTGGCGAATCTCACGGCTCCGCCGGACCGTAGGTCCCTGTCGTCGATACCCAACTGGTCCTCCTGACATGTCCACCTCACGTGCACCGCTTCGCGCGGCCGCCCTTGGCGTCTTCCTCGCATCGCTGCTCGTCAGTTGCGGCCGCGAGGCTCCCGCACCTACCGGCGACGGCGTCACGCTCGCTCGCCATGGGATGCTGGTCTTCGAGCCCGTCTTCCCACGGCTGCCGGGCGGCGCGTCGCTCAGCGACGTCGTGCAATTCGAGAAGGTGCGGGTGGTATTGCACCGCGCCGACGGCAGCGTGGCGCTCGACACGACGGTCTTTTTCCCGGTCGGTGTCGACTCGGTGGTGCTCGCCACGAGCGTACCGCTCTCGCCGAGCGCGGGGAGCAGCGGGGAGGTTTTCAAGCTCGACCTCGGCTACCTGAACGCAGCCGGTGAGGTGGTCTTCAAGGGCGGTCCGGTGGACCTGACCGTGGTGCCCAAGGGGAGCAGCAACCAGCCGGCGCCAGTGCAGATTCCCGTCCAGTACTCGGGGCCGGGATCGACGGCCACGAAGGTCACGATATCGCCGAAGACCGTCTCGGTGAGCGAGGGTCAGGGATTTGCGTTCGCCGCGGTGGCCACGGACGCGTCGGGCACGCCGTTCCCCAGCGCCCCGATCGTCTGGGCGTCGCTCGACCCGGCGATCGCGGTCCTCAGTTCGTCGGGGGCCGGCTCCGGCGTGGCGCGCGGAGTCCGCGGCAGTGCGCGCATCGTCGCGCAATTGCTGACCGGCCCGGCAGACACCGGCATCGTCTCGGTCACGCTGGTCGCCAAGACCATCGCGATGCAGTCCGGGGACGGCCAGCGGGGGATCGTCCGCGCGGCGCTCGCGCAGCCCGTGGTCGTCAAGGTGACGGCGAGCGACGGCGTCGGCGTGGCGGGCGTCACGGTCGCGTTTGCGGTCGCGACGGGCGGCGGCACCGTGGGCAGTGCCACGGTGGTCACCGACGCCGCCGGTCTCGCGTCGACCACATGGACGCTCGGATCGAGCGTCGGCGAACAGACGGCAACCGCATCGGCCGCAGGTCTTGCGGGATCCCCGGTTACGTTCAGGGCGACGGCTCGTTCGGTGGCGCCGGTGAAGCTCGCCATCGCGACCGGCCCCGCGGCGACGAATGGGGCGGGGAGTCCGCTGCCGGTCACGGTGCACGCGCTCGACGCGCAGGGTGACGTCGCCAAGACGTTTACCGGCGCGGTGACCCTGGCGCTTGCGGCAGGTTCGCCGAGCGCCCCGCTGCTGGGGACGCTGACGGCGACCGCCGTCGAGGGTGTCGCGACGTTCACCGACGTGCGGATCAACCTCGTGGGCACCGGGTATGCGCTCACCGCGTCCGCCTCCGGCGTCCTGAGCGCGACGACGTCCGCATTCGCGATCATCGCGGGACCGGCGCAGCGCCTCACGTTCGCTTCATATCCCAACTTCGGTGCGGTGGCCGGCGTGCTCGATGTTGTCGAGGTGATCGCGCGCGACGCCGCGGGTAATGTGGCGACGAGCTTCACCGGCAGCGTGACGATTTCGCAGCCCACCGGCCCGACCGACGTGCTCGCGGGCACGCGCACGCGGGCCGCGATCGGCGGCGCTGCCACATTCGAGGGCCTGAGCCTCACGGTGGCTGGCGAGTACCAGTTGGGGGCCGCGGCCTCCGGCTTGGCCACCATCAGAGGACCGCTCTTCACGGTGAGGGCCGGACCGCCGGCCAGGCTCGTGGTCGCGGGAGGCAACGGCCAGACGGCGGATGCCGGCACGCGGCTTCCGGTCGCGATCACCGTGGGACTCGTCGATCGGTACGGCAACTTCTCGCCCGCCTCCGGCGTGAGCGTCACCTTCGCCACGACGGATGGCGGCAGTGCCTCACCCTCGTCAGGCGTGACCGATGCGGCCGGCTTCTTCTCCACCAGCTGGACCCTCGGTAGCGGCACCGGCACGCAGACGCTCACTGCATCGAGCACGTACGGATCCGTCAGTTTCACTGCCACGGCGCTCGCGCCGCCGCCGCCCCCGGCGGGTGGCGGAGGTGGTGGCGACCTCGTGGTCATCGAGGACTGGAACTGGGGCACCAACGATCACGGGCTCACCGGCAGCGGCAGCGTGTATCCGGGCAATGTGAAGTTCATCAAGAACCTCGTGAACTTCACGCCCGTCGGGGTACGCGCCTCGGCCACCAAGGTGCTCAGCCTTCTTGACCGCCCGATCTACCCGAGCCTCGCCACGAACTTCTCCGTCCTGGCTTCCATTATTCAGAGCCAGGGGTCCACTGCGGTCGAAGTGAGCGCGCACTCGGCGCTGGTGCCGGTGCCAAGCGACGTCAAGGTGGTCTTCCTCGTGGCGCCGGGCTTCACGTTCACGACGGCGGAGATCAATGCGCTCAAGACGTTCTCGTCCGAGGGGGGGCGCATCGTCTTCGTCGGCGAGAATGGAGGCACCTACCCGTATCAGAGTTCGGTCGAGAATCCATTCCTCGCCGCCATGGGGTCGTCCGTCAGGACGAACGCCATGTGTGACGCGCCTGGCGTGATCGTCACGACCGCGCCGCACGCCCTGACCGCCGGCATCAGCGCCAGCGGGACGGGTGGATTCTACATGAATTGCTCGTCGTACCTGACCGGTCTTGGTGGGAGTGACGTCGCGCTCTTCCGATCCAGTTCGAACAACGTCCTGGGAGCGGTCGTGGCGATCAACCGTACACTGCTGCCATTGCCGTCGCTGCGGGCGCCGCTGCGGGCGCCGCTGCGGGCGCCGCTGCGGGCGCCGCTGCGGGCTTCGAGTGCCAGTGAGCCCGCCAGCCCAAGCCGTGGCGGTCTGGTGGGCGGACCCGATGGCGCTGCGATTGTCCGGGTACCGCCTCCGTAGTCGACCGCTCGACGGTTCGCGTGGCTCTGGACCCGGCGCTTCGACCAACCAGATCCACCGATATGGAAGGCAGGCGGCCTGTGACCCACGTCACAGGCCGCCTGCGCTCTCTGCACTCGCGCACCATGCGACTGATCCATACGTTAGAGGGCCGATCATCTGATCCACTCGGACGCCGCCGGCTATCGCCCGTGTACTCCATAGGTGCCACGATGCCCGATGTCCCTCCGCTTCGTCGTCTCGCCGTTGCCGCCGGCCTCCTGATCGCCGTCCTCGTTGCCTGCGGCAGGGAGATCACTGGTCCGGTCACGAGTCCTGTCAACGCGCTCCGGCGCGTGGCATCGTTTTCCTTCGAGCCGAAGTACGAGACGGCGGTCCCGGCGCGCGCCCTGCACGCGGCACTGCAGCAGGTGGCCTTCGAGCGCGTGCGCATCACCCTGCGACGCGAAGATGGGAGCATCGCCCTCGACACCGTCGTGCTCTTCCCCGCCGGCACGGATTCGCTCGTGCTCGGACTCAACGTCCCACTGCCGGCGTCGGCGCCGTCCACGGGCGTTCAACTCAGCCTCAACCTCGGCTACATCAACGCGGCCGGCGACACCGTCTTCAAGGGGGGCCCGCTTCCCGTCACCGTGACGCCGAGCACGGGTGGCGCTCCACCGCCGCCCGTGCAGGTCCCCGTGCACTACACCGGGACGGGCGCCAACGCGACGTCGGTCGTGATCACCCCGAAGACGTTTGCGGGGACCCCCGGCCAGACGACCACGTTCTCGGCCGCGGCGTTCAGTTCCGGCGGGCAGCAGATACCGGGCACGCCGATCGCCTTCACCTCATCGAACGACGGGGTGGTGACGATCAACGAGACCACCGGGGCCGCGACGCTGCGCGGACGCGGCTCAGCCAAGGTGTATGCGCTGCTCCTCACCGGCCCAGCCGACAGCGCGGTGGTCATCGTGTCGCTTCCCGCGTCGCAGCTGCAGTTGGTGAGCGGCGGCGGACAGTCGGCCCCTGCCGGGGCGACGCTCGCCCAGCCGGTAGTCGCACGCGTCGTCGCGTCGGACGGAGTGGGCGTCGGCGGTGTTGCGGTGAGCTTTGCGGCGAGTGGCGGTGGCACGGTGACGCCGGCCTCGGCGGTGTCGGACGCCTCGGGGAACGTGAGCACGCAGTGGCGGCTTGGCCCGGCGGCGGGGGCGCAGACGCTGACCGTCACGAGCACCGGGCTCACCGGCTCACCCCTCACGGTGAACGCAACGGCCCAAGCCATCGTCGCATCGAAGCTTGTCGTCGGCACGCAGCCGACCAACGGCGTGGCTGGCGCCCTCCTGACACCCGTAAGTGTCGTGGCGCAGGATGCGTCCGGGAATGTCGTCACGAACTTCACCGGCGACGTGACCGTCGCCCTGGGCGCGAACCCAGGCGGTGCGACGCTCAGCGGGACGACGACGGTCAAGGCCGTCGCGGGGGTCGCGACATTCAGCGACCTCAGGCTCAACCGTGCGGGAACCGGCTACACGTTCGTCTTTGCGAGCACCGGACTCACCGCCGCAACCAGCGCCACCTTCAACATCACGGTCGGCAGCGCGTCACGCCTCATCGTGGGCACGGTCCCCGCGTCGGTTGATGCGGGAGTCGCCATCGCTCCTGCCGTCACGGTCACCGCGACCGATACGGCCGGCAATACGGTGACATCGTTCACGGGGACAGTGACGATTGCCATCGGCACGAATCCAGGCGGCGGCACGCTGAGCGGCACGCTCACGCGTACCGCGGTCGCTGGCGTGGCCACGTTTGGCGATCTCTCGATCAACCGCAGCGGCGTCGGCTACACGCTGGTCGCTTCGGCATCCGGCCTAGGCGCGGGGACGAGCCTCCCGTTCTCGGTGTCGGCGGGGCGGCCGACCACGATTGTCGTGGTCAGCGGCAACAACCAGACTGCGCAAGCGGGGACCTCGCTCCAGCCGATCACGCTCCAGGTTCGGGACGCGCTGGGTAACGGCATCGGCGGCATCGCCCTGACGCTCACCGTCGCCACCGGCGGCGGTTCGGTCGTGCCAACGAGCGTGACCACGGACGCGACTGGCACCGCCAGTGTGGTGTGGACACTCGGTGGCGTCGACGGCGCCCAGACGTTCACCGTCTCGGCGTCCGGCCTCGGTACGCTCACGGTCAGCGCCACGGCGACGGGCGGGAGCAGCAATGCACTCTCCGTCACCACGGGTCCTGCGACGACGCAAGTCGCCGGCGTCGCGCTGACCCCTGCCGTCGTGGTCAGCGCAAAGGACGCGCTCGGCACCGTGCAAACGGGCTTCACGGGGGCCGTCAGTGCGACCATCGCCTCCGGTCCGACCGGCGCATCGCTGGGCGGAACCGTGAGCGTGAACGCCGTCGCCGGCGTCGCGACGTTCAGCACGCTGCGCCTGACGAAGGTGGGAACGTACACGCTGCAGTTCGCCGCCATTGGGTACGCGTCGGCGACCACCGCGACGTTCACCGTCAATCCGGCGCCGGCCAGTCGGATTGTCGCGGACAGCGGCAACGCGCAGACCGGGGCAGCCGGGGCCGCGCTGCCGCAGAAGCTGGTGGTGCTGGTGACCGATTCCGTCGGCAACCCGATCAGTGGCACATCGGTCGGCTGGTCGATCGCCACGGGCGGCGGTTCACTCGCCGGACAGACAACGACGACCGACGTCAACGGCCGCGCGCGCGCCGTGTGGACGCTCGGCATCACGCCCGGTGGCCAGAGCGTCACCGTGACGAGCACCGGGCTTTCCGGCTCCCCAGTCACGTTCACCGCGACGGCGCAGGGCGTGATCGCGACGACGGTCGTCTCGCCGCAGCGCGACACCATCGTCTCGCTCAACGCAACGCGCACGCTCACGGCGCAGGCCAAGGACGGCGCCGGCTCCAACATGACTGGTGCGTTCACCTGGGTGAGCCGCACGCCGTCCGTCGCGACGGTGAACGCGTCCGGCGTGGTGACCGCCGTGGCCAACGGCTCCGCATACATCGTGGCCACCGAGACTGGCGGCACCAAGGACTCGGCGCTCATCGTGGTGCAGCAGCGCGTGGCGACGATCAACGTCACGCCGGGCGTCCGCAGCATCTACAAGACGCGCAATTACGCGTTCACGGCGAACGCCGTGGACGGCATGGGGAACGTGATGCCGGGCATTTCGTCGTTCTCCTGGAGCACGGTCACGCCGAGCGTTGCGTCGGTGGATACCGCGGGCAAGGTGACGGCGAACGCGCTGGGCTCGACGCAGGTGCGCGCGACCTCCGGCGCCATCACCGGCGTCGCCACGGTCACGGTGCTCACACCCATCACCCGCATCATCGTCGGGCGCGATTCGTCGGGCGTGCCGGTGACCGATTCGACGGCGCTGAATTCGCTCGGCATCGGGCGCTTCTTCCGCGCCGAGGCGCGCGACACGCTCGACGCGCCGATGACGGGCGTGACGTTCACGTGGTTCAGCACCAACAGCTCCGTGGCGCTGATGGACAGCATCAGCGCCACGAGGGCGCGGGCGCTGTCGAACGCCAACGGCATCACGACCATTCAGGCGTCGGCGGATGGCATCACCGGATCGGCCGCGTTGAAGGTGCAACAGGTCCTCGCGAGCATCGAGCTCGGCCCGACCCCCGACACGATCGGCATCACGGGCACGGTGCGGCTGACGGCGCGCGGCAAGGATGCCAACGCGCGCTACATCACCGGCGGAACCTTTGCCTATGCCAGCAGCGACGTCGCGGTCGCGACGGTCAACGCCACGACAGGCGTCGTGACCGGTGTCACGCTCGGCACCGCCAATATTACAGCAACGAGCGGCGCGATCACGTCGAACAATGCGGTGGTGGTGGTGAGCACCACGGTGCCAGCGATCATCTCGTTCGGCCTCGATACGCTCACGGTCGGTCGCGGGTCGAGCACGTCCATCCCGATCTTCCTCAGCCGGCCCAATGCGTCGGCGGTGACCATCAACCTCGCCGCGCGTGACACCGTCGCCTACTTCTCGACGGCAAGCATCACGATCCCCGCTGGCAGCACTGCGGCCAATGCGACGCTGAACGGACGCAACGCGGGCACGACGCTGATCTACGCCACCGATGGCGGCGGCGCCGGTTACAAGGGTGACACGGCCGCAGTCGCGGTACAGGCCAACATTCGAATGGCGCAGAGCAGCTGGTCGCTCAACGCCACCGACCAGGTGGCGTCGCAGGTACTGCTCAGCGACCCGTCGCCAGCCGGCGGCACGTACGTGACGTTCAGCTATGGCACGGCGGGACGGGCGCAGGTATCGCCCGACCCGGCGTTCATTCCCGCCGGTCAGCTCGCCAGCAACGTGGTGATCACCGCCCTTGGCACGACGACTGCCAATACCACGATCACGCCCGTCGCCACCGGGGTGAACGGCACGGCGTCCACGCTGTACGTGTATGCACCGGTGCTCACCATCAGCGCCGGCGCCTCGGCTCGACTTGGCGCCGGGCAGTATGAGAACGGGTGGTACGTCTACGCGCCACAGTACACGACCGTCGGCATCCCGCTGACGTTTACGAGCACCGACACCACGGTCATTATCGCGGCGGGCGACGGCGGCACGGAGATTCCCGCCGGCTCGTACTACCGCTACTTCAAGGTGTCCGGCAAGGCGCCTGGCACCGCGCAGGTCATCATCAGCGCCACCGGCTGGAAGCCGGATACGCTGAGCATGACGGTGACGTCGCCGCGCACCGTGATCTGCTGCACGACGACGCTCAACACCACGTCGCCGACGCAGAACCTGACCGTCTATGCGCGCGACTCGGTGGGTACCAGCCACTACCGTACGAGTTCGCTGGCGCTGACGATCAGCTCGAGCGACACGAGCGTCATCAAGGTGCTCGACCCGACGCCGGTGATCGCCGCCGGTGCGTACTACACCAACAGCATCCGGTACCAGCCCGGCGGCTTGGGCGGCACGGCCTGGCTCAAGGTCGTCGCCGGCGGGCACACTCCGGACTCGGTCCTCGTCACGGTGGTCGGTCCGAAACTCGAGTTCAGCTGGAGCGGCACGCGCTACCTGGGCAAGGGGCAGTACGACCAGAATGCCTACGTGTATGCGCCGAACAATGTCGTCACGCCACTCACGGTAACGTTGACGCGATCCGACACGACGAAGCTGACCACGCCGGCGACGGTGACCATTCCGGCGGGCTCATACTACGCGTACTTCAACATCACCGCCATCGACACGACGACTTCGGTCGCGGTCATTGCGTCGGCGCCGGGCTACCAGGGCGACACGTCGTACGTCCGCGTGACCACACCGGCCCTCGACCTCGCGAGTGGCGGCACATACAACGCCCTCGGCCCGGGCACGAACCTGACGGTGTACGCAAGAGATTCGGTTGGCAACGTGCACAATCGAATCACACCGCTGGTCGTCTCGATCGTCTCGCGCGATACGACCATCGCCAAGGTGGACTCGGCGGGTGTCACAATTGCAGCCAACCAGTACTACAACAGCAGCAGCAGGATGCTCCCCGTGGACACGGGCACGACGTGGATCGTGGTGACCGCGCCAGGTCACCGAACCGACTCGGCCCAGTTTACCGTCCGGACGCCGAAACTCAACTTCAGCTTCGGCAGCTCCCTGCTCGGCCTGCGGCAGTACTATGGACCGACGTCGTACTACGTCTACACGCCTGACAACCGCACGACGCCGCTCGCCGTGACCATCACGCAGAAGAACGCGGCGGTGGACTCGCTGTCCCCGGCTTCGCTGACGATTCCGGCTTCGAGCTACTACGCGTACTTCGGCTTTGCCGGCATGGCGACCGGCACCGACACGATTATCGCTTCGGCGCCGGGCTACTTCCCCGACACCGCGGTCATTCGCGTCAGTTCGCGGCGCTTCACCGTGTCCGGCATGCCGTCGACGGCGCTCACCACGAGTCCGCAGGGCTCCGTCACGGTCTACGCCGCCGACACCACGAACAACAGCCACTACACGCTCGACACGCTCGTCCTGAACGTGACCTCGAGCGACACGACGGTCGTCAAACCGGCGCAGGCCAAGGTCCGCATTCCGCGCGGCACCTACTACACCTACGCATACCACAACTACTTCGGCCCGGGAACGGCAAGCCTGACATTCACCGACTCGGCCGGCGTGATGCCGACCGTCACTACGGGAACGGTGACGGTGACCGGCCCGTCGTTGGCCTTCAGTTCGGGCTCGACGATGCTCGGCATGCGCCAGACCAGCGGCAACTCAGGCTTCTACATCTACACGCAGAACAACGTGGCCTCGGCGGTCACGGTCAACCTGGTGAGCACCGATACGCGCGTGGCCACGGTGCCGGCGTCCGTCACCATTCCCGCCGGTTCGAGCTACGCATACTTCGGGGTGACGGCGCAGGATACGGTCGGCACGATCCAGATCCAGGCCACCGCGACCGGCTTCGGTCCGGCGTCGCCGATGACCGTGCAGGTGACCCAGCCGAAGTTCGTCATCTCCACGAGTTCGACCGCGCGCACCACCGGCGGTGCGCAGACGATCACGGTGTACGCGATGGATGCCAGCGGCAACTGGCACTACACCACCGAACCCGTGACCGTAACCCTCGCCTCGTCGAGCGGCGCGGTCGCGAGCGTGGATTCGCTGACCGTCACCATTCCGGCGGGGTCGTACTACACGCAGGCCGCCCGGTGGACGCCGGTGGCCGTGGGCACCGCGCAACTCTCGGCCAGTGACAGTCGCGCCGCGATCTACAAGTACAACACGGCCACCTTCAATGTCTCGGTGCTCGTGCCCAACGTGTCCTTCAATTACTCGACCGACTACCTCGGGCTCGGCCAGTACACCGACGCGTGGTACGTCCAGTCGCAGGATTACCTGCCGGTGGCCACCACGGTGGCCCTGGGACACCTGGGATCGATCAAGGCCACCATCCCGTCGACGACGACCATTCCGGCCGGCAGCTATTACTCGTACTTCCGGGTCGTCGGCACTGCGCGCGGCACGGACACGCTCACCGCGAACATCGCGTCGCCCCTCCACAACCAGGACATCGCCTATGTCGTGGTCGACTCGGGGCGTATCGACGCGCTCTCGAACTGGCCATCCGCTTCCCTGGCCGTCGGCGATTCCGTGCTGGTGACGCTCTACACACGCGATCCCAACGGGAACGCACGCAACGTCCTCGCCGCCACGACCTTTGCCATCAGCGTCGGCAGCGGCCTCGAGATCCACAAGGGGAACGCGGTCGTGACCAGCGTGACCGTGCCCGCTGAGTCGAACAACGTGCAGTTCTATGTGAAGGCCACGGCCGCCGGCACGCCGAGCGCGACCTTTACCAACGCGAATTACCGAACATACACGCCGCCTAACGTGACGGTGATCCCATGACGACCATGCCACGCTTCATTCATCTCGCCCTGTTGAGCGCAGTGCTCGCCGCTTCGGCGGAGGCGACCGCGCAGTCGGCGCCCCCGCCTCCACGGCGCGACAGCACACCAACCCTGCTGCCGCCTCCGCCGGTCGCGCGACCGGAAGCGATGGCGCCGCGAGCGCGGCCGGCCGCGCTCGTCGCGCCGAGCGCTGGCGAAACGGCGCGGCGCGCACCGGTCGAGCCGCTGCCGGTCAGCGCTCCCGTTGAGTCCGTGCGGCCGGTCGTCACGACCACACAACCGGCACAGTCCGTGCGTGAGCTACCACCCGTCGACCCGCCTCCTCCAGCGCCTGTCAGTCGCGCGTCGGTGCGGCGCGCCGCGGAGGCGCCCGCCACGCCGGACGGCCCTCCGCCTACCGGCGCCACGGCGCGGTGCAGGGACGGCTCGTATCTGTTTGCTCCGGCAACGGAGGACAGCTGCAAGGACCGTGGAGGACTCGTCGTGCTGTTCACGCAGCGCACCGCACCCACGCCACCGCCAAGACGGCCGTAGCGCTTCTCAACACCGTTCGCGATGCAAAGGCGGCCTGTGATGCACATCGCAGGCCGCCTTTGCCATGCGTGCTCGCGCCCACCGCGAGCCGCACGGCCACCAGCGCCCAGCGAGGCAAGTGCCCGTCGTCCTCAGAACAGGCGCAGCTGATCCCCCAACTGGGCCGGGTCCACCGCGGCCTGGCCGAGTCGCTGCTGCAACTCCCGCACGCTTGCCGGCGCGTGTCCGCTGAAGTGGTTGTTCACGTAGCCGTACACCGTCTTCACCCGCCCCACGATCGCAGGCATCACCTTGAGCCAGGCCTCGAGCTCCTTGGTGCGGTCGTGCTGCACGCGCGAGTAGTCCACGATCTCGCGGTCGGGTCCCATCCAGCGCAGGTACATGAAGTCCGAGGTCGGGCGGTCGGCAAGCTTGAGCATCACCGAACGCGGGATGAACCGCGCGTCGGCCAGCGCGAGCGCCACGTGATGCTCGGCGAGCAGCGCCACGATGCCGTCGTTGATCCACCCGCGCTGGCGGAACTCCACGGCGACGCGGAGGTCGCGCGGCAGGAGCGGCAGGAAGGCCGCGAGCGCCGGCAGCTCCGACGGCGCGAAATCGGGGCCGAGCTGGATGAGCACCGGGCCGAGCTTGGGCCCGAGTTCGCGTGCAACGTCCAAGAAGCGCTGCAGCAGCGTCTCGCTGCGGCGCAGGCGGTTCTCGTGCGTGATTTCCTGCGGCAGCTTGAGCGCGAAGGTGAAGCCATCGGGAACACGCGACGCCCAGTTGCGCACCGTCTGCACCGCGGGCGTCGCGTAGAAGGTGCTGTCCACTTCCACCGTGTTGAACGCGCGCGCATAGACCGTCAGGAAGTCCGTCGCCCGCGTGCGCGCCGGGTAGAACGGCCCCACCCAGGCGGTGTAATTCCACCCCTGACAGCCGAGGCGGAGCTCGGCAGTCATGCGTGCGGCTCCAGGCGCGGGCGGATGCCGTGGATTGCTGCGAAGGCAACTGCAGTCATGGTGCGGGGTGCACGGTGAGGTGCAGGGACACGGTGGGGTGCAGGGGCACAGGCACGGTGAGGTGCAGGGACACGGTGGGGTGCAGGGGCACGGAGTGGTGTCGTGACAGGGAATTGATGCATTCTTGAACACGGCGCCAGCCCGTGGCCCACTGCACGCTGCACCTCACCGTGCCCCTGCACTCCACCCTGCACCCTGCACCGCATGACACCGAAGTTCTTCAAAACCACGGCGGCCCTCCGCGCGTGGTTCACCAAGCACGGCACCACCAGGTCGGAACTCTGGATCGGCTACTACAAGAAGGCCTCCGGCAAGGGCGGAGTGATCTACAAGCAGGCGCTCGACGAGGCGCTGTGCGTGGGATGGATCGACGGCGTGGTGCGGTCCATCGACGACGCGTGCTACATGCAGCGGTGGACGCCGCGAAAGCCGAGGTCGAATTGGAGCAACGTGAACGTCAAGCGCATGGGCGAACTCATCGCCGAAGGTCGCGTGACGCCGGCAGGTCTCGCCGCCTTCGCGCGCCGGGTGCCCGAGCGCACCGGTGTGTACACGTTTGAGAACCCGACGCCGGAGTTTCCGCCGGCCTCTCTTAAGCGCTTCAAGGCCGACAAGGCCGCGTGGCAATTCTGGAGCGCACAGCCCCCGGGGTATCGACGTGCCGTCACCGGCTACGTGATGAGCGCGAAGCAGGAGGCAACGCGTGAACGCCGGCTCGCGAAAGTGATCGAGCGATCGGCACGCGCTGAGCGGATGACATAGTCGGACGGTGCGGTGCGAAGAGAATTTGCCCCGTTTGAAATGCGCTAACTTATTTATATTGAACATCTTACAAGAATATTTGACAGTTTGCTTTCAAAGTGATATCATTTTGCCATCACCCTTCTCGAGTGATCAACCATGTATCGCGAAAGACAGCTCAGCCCGAAGAACGGTCTCGTCTGGATTCTCCTCCTCCTGACCATCGCCGTTCTGTCCTTCATTTTGATCGTGGTCGCCGCGACGCGCGAGCAACCCTACGCCGTCATCCTCGGCGTCATCACGCTCGTCGTCGCCCTCTTCTGCCTCGGCGGCCTCTTCATCGTGAACCCCAACGACGCCAAGGCGCTGGTGCTCTTCGGCAAGTACGTGGGGACGGTGAAGCACGACGGCTTCTTCTGGGCCAACCCGTTCCTCGTCAAGCGCCGCGTCAGCCTGCGCGTGCGGAACTTCGAGACCGCCAAGCTCAAGGTGAACGACATCAACGCCAACCCGATCGAGATCGGCGCGATCGTGGTGTGGCGGGTCGTCGAGACCGCCGAGGCGCTGTTCGAGGTGGACAGCTACGAGAAGTACGTGACGGTCCAGACCGAGTCGGCGCTGCGCGCCACGGCGTCGCAGTTCGCGTACGACGCCCACCAGGCCGGCGAGGAGTCGCTTTCGACGCACGCGGCGGAAGTGAGCAAGCACCTGCAGGCCGCCATCCAGGAGCGGCTCGCTCGCGCCGGAGTGGAGGTGCTCGAGGCGCGCATCTCGCACCTCGCGTACTCGCCAGAAATCGCTGCGGCGATGCTGCAGCGCCAGCAGGCGAGCGCCATCATCGCCGCGCGTTTCAAGATCGTCGAGGGCGCGGTGGGGATGGTGGAGAACGCGCTCGACCTGCTCGCCAAGAAGAACATCGTGCACCTCGATGATGAACGGAAGGCGACGATGGTCAGCAACCTGCTCGTCGTGCTCTGCAGTGAACGGTCGACGCAGCCGGTGGTGAATACGGGAAGCCTGTACACATAGATGCAGATGGTAGGTGGTAGAGGGTTGATGGTAGAGGTCCGCCAATCACCTTCACCGCCTCCATCTACCATCTACGATCAACCATCTACCATCTGCCCTTCGCATGCCCCGCAAGCCCTTCCTGCTCCGCGTTGACGACCAGTTGCTCACCGCCATCCAGCGGTGGGCCGCCGCCGACATGCGCAGCCTGAACGGGCAGATCGAGTACCTGTTGCGTGACGCGCTCCGCCGCACCGGCCGTCTCCCGAGCCGGGCGGCAGCCGACGAAGCGGCGGTGCGTGCTTCCGAGCCGGAACTGGAGTAGCCCGTGATCATCATCCCGCCGCAGCACCACCGCAGCAACAAGCCAGCGACCCAGCACGAGACGACGGTCGGCATGTTCGTTGTCTTCATCATCGCGCTCGTGATCGCGCTCTTCGTCTTCATCGTCGGCCCCATGACGAGCAGCCCGCCGCCGTTTGGCGTCGGACTTGGCGCCGTCGGATTTGCCGTCCTGTTCGGCTTCGTCGCGTTCTTCTCCTGGATGAAGGAGCAGAGCGACCCTGACAACTCAGACAGACACAACCAGAATTCGGAGCAGTGATGTTCATCCCGATGAATCGCCGCGGCGGTTCCCGTGGCGCGCGTGCCGTCGCGGCCGCCGTCGGCGCCGCCGGCGCCCTGCTTGGCGCCGGATTGCATGCGAACAAGGACCTGACCCTGAGCACGCCCTGGGTGGCGATCGCGGTCGCCGGCCTGGTGCTCGCCGTGGGCCTCGTTGCCCTGCTGCGCTTCCTCTCGGCTCGCAACGATCAGGCTGAAACCACAGACCCCCGCGACGCCTCCGAGTTCAGCCACCACCTGGTGATGGTCATCGTCGCCATCATCGCCGGCCTGCTCGCGCTGGGCCTCTTTCTCGCGCTGACACCGCGCGCCGCCGCGAGCCAGCAGCCGATGGCCGCTCCGGCGGCGCCGCAGTCGGCCTACGTGCTTACGCGCGGCGGTGACACCATCGTCGTGGAGCGTGTCACGCGCGGCCGGTCGAGCATCACGGGCGACATGACCATCAAGGGACAGGCCCGGATGATCTTCACGGCCGAGATCGCGTCGGGCCCGTTCATTCCGACGCTCACGTTCAGGGCGTGGGGAGCGGGGGCGGACATTGACGCCACGCCGCTGCAGACCGGGACGCAGACGATGCGCGGCGACTCCGCCATCATCACCATCGCGGGCGCCGGAGGCGAGCGGCGCATCGCGCGCGCCATCACGAACCGGCCGATCGCCATCATGAACAACGAGTTCGCCACCACCGAACTCGTCATCCAGCGCGCCCGCTCCCTCGGCACGTCGAAGGCGACCGTTCCTGTCTTCGCGCTGTCGGGCGGCGCACAGCTCGACATGACGGTGGAGTTCATCGGCAAGGACTCCGCGGTCGTCACCATCGCCGGTCAGCCGCTGCGCGTGAGCATTGACGCCAACGACCTGATCACCGGCGGCGTTCTCGCCGGGCAGAACGTCGTTATCACGCGCGTGGACGGCGCGGCAGCCGACAAGATCGCGATCGGCCGCCCGGACTACGGCGCCCCCGCCGGTGCGCCATACACGGCGGAAGAAGTCACGGTGAAGACGCCGGCCGGGCACCAGCTGACCGGGACGCTCACGGTTCCCAAGGACGCCAGGAAGAAGGTCCCGGCGGTGGTCACGATCACCGGCAGCGGGCAGCAGGACCGTGACGAGTACATCCCGCTCGTGCCGGGCTACCGCCTCTTCCGGCAAGTGGCCGACACGCTCGGCCGGCGTGGCATCGCCGTGCTGCGCCTGGACGACCGCGCTATCAACGGCTCGGGCGGCGACGTGCAGAAGGCGACGAGCGCCGATTTCGCGGACGACATTCGCGCGGGCGTCGCGTATCTACGCTCGCGCACCGAGATCGACGGCGCGCGCATCGCGCTGGCTGGGCACAGCGAGGGCGGGATGATTGCGCCGATGGTGGCGCGCACCGACGCGACGCTGGCTGGCATTGTCTTGATGGCGGGCCCCGCGTACACCGGGCGCCGCATCATCGACTTCCAGCTGAAGAACGGCATCATGGGCGCCGAGTCGGTGCCCGCGGCAAGCAAGGACAGCGCGCTCGCGGCGACGAGGGCCGCATTCGACTCCACGTCGGCAAAGGTGCCGTGGATGCAGTACTTCCTCGATTATGACCCAGTGCCGACCGCAAGGGCCGTGAAGGCGCCCGTGCTCATCCTGCAGGGCGGCACCGACCAGCAGGTCACGCCCGACCAGGCGCCGGCGCTTGAGCAGGCATTCAGGGCGGGCGGCAACACGGACGTGACGACGAAGGTCTTCACGGACCGCAACCACCTGTTCCTGCTGGACCCGAGCGGCTTCCCCGGTGGCTACGTGAAGCTCACGAACGGGCGGATCGATGGTGAGGTCATGGGAACGCTGGCCGATTGGCTGGTGGTTCGACTGAAACCGTAACGGCAACCGCAACGGTGCAACTGCCACCGCTAAGGACGAAGGGCGCGAAGGGGCGCGATGAACGTCACATCAGGAGCACTGGACGCATGTTTTCAGAACCTGGTCGAAAGCCAGTGATCACACTCGGGGCGCGCCATTTGCGCGTGGCCCGCGTGGGTGTGGCTGCGATGGCGGTCATGACCGTGGCTGAGGGACTGGTCCTGCTGCTGGTGCGCAGCCTGCCCGACTTCGACGGACGGACGTCGGTCGGGCTCTGGATCCTTCTACTCGGATCGGCGATGGGGCTTTATGCGTGGCGTGGGCGTTGGACGCCGCCGGAGACCGAGGAGGAGAAGGCGCGTGACGCACGTCTCACCCGGTATATGGATGTCGCGTTCAGTGGCGCGGAGTTGCTGTTCCTCTCGCTCGCGCTGCTGGGCCTGCTCTTTCCGCCCGTTCTCGGCGGACTGTGGGACGAACATCGCTCATCAGTGACCTTCCTGTTCGCGCTGGTGTTGCTCGACGTGGCGGTGCGAATCTTCCGGCGGTACGGCGCAAGGCAGCCAGCGGGAGATTCCAAGTGACGACGCGAGGGTCGTATGCGCGCTCGCCGGGGGCCATGCTCGTGGCGGCCAGGGCATCGGCCGACGCCAAGGCGCGAATCGGCCAGCAGTCCACGCACGAGTTGTCAGGACCCCTGGTCTTCGTGCTCGTCTTCGCCGCCGCGCTCATCTTCTTCGCAATGGCAAACGCGACGGCGATCGAGTCGTTGCTCGCACAGCAGGAGCTCAACAGCAGGCAGTGGATTCGACTGATTGTGTCGGCATCGCTCTGCGGCGGACTCGTGTTCATCATGATGCGCAAGCTGAACGAGGTCGCGGAACGCTCGCTCGATCCGACCAGTCCTGACCCCAGTTAGCCGGCCGCTCGCCAAATGGGGGACCGCTTCCTCTTCGCGCGTGCGCTCGCCGCCTTCGTTGCACTTCCTGGCATCGTGGCGTTCGCAGTCCCACTCCTCTGGCTGCGGCCGCGGGATCGCGCGTTCGAGCCGTGGGGCATCGTGCTTATCGTCCTCGGAGGGACGATCTTGTTCGCCTGCGTGCGCGAGTTTTATACATCAGGACGAGGGACCCTGGCGCCGTGGTCGCCGCCACGGCACCTCGTCACGAGCGGCTTGTACCGGTACTCACGGAACCCGATGTACATCGGCGTCGTGCTCTTGCTCGTCGGCTGGGCGGTCGGTTTTCAATCGCGCCCGATGGGGATATATGCCGGCGCGATGCTGTTCGCCTTCCATCTCCGCGTCATTCTGTACGAGGAGCCGTGGCTCGCGCGGACGTTCGGCCAGGCGTGGCGCGCGTATGCGGATGCAACGCCGCGATGGCTGCCGGTTCGGCGAGCACCGTAACTAGTGAGGTCTACCAATGCCAACCACCATCTCCTCGCGCTGGACACCGTTTTACAAGTTCGCCATCCCACTGCTGGTGCTCGGCGGCATCGGCACAAGCGCCGTGATGGGACACCTGCGCCCGGAACCGAAGCAGATGCCGCCCGGCCTGCGCGCCGACCAGGCGTGGATCCTCATGGCCGTCGCGGCGGTCATCGCAATTGCGGTGATGTGGTGGGCACTGGGACGGCTCATGCGCGTGGAACTCGATGAGGACGAACTGATCATCTCGAACTACCGCACCGAGATCCGCGTTCCGCTGTCGAATGTCACCATGATCGGCGGGCCGAGCCGGAGCAACCCACCGCGCTACACGATCACGTTCGAAGAGCCCACCGACCTCGGGCGCACCGTTGCCTTCATTCCACCAATCACCTGGACGCCGATGCGCCTGAAGGAGCGCGACGAAGTGGTAGAGCTGCGCGCCGCCTGGGCGGCGGCGCGGCGCGGCCGTGATCAGTAAGGACGTGCGGTGGCGGGCCGGGTGACGGCAACGGCATACCACGGACGACACGGAACAGGGCGGATGAACACGGAAGGGACTCTCGGGGGGTGCGCGCCGCGGCGTCGGTGCACACCCCCCAAATCGCCTGATCCGTGATCATCCGCCCCCAATCCGTGTCATCCGTGGCAAGCGGTTGTCGTTGTCGTTCCCTGCCGCCCTCACCCGTACCTCACGTCCCGCCCCCGAAACCGCTTCTTCATCACCGCGATCGCCGCGCGGCTCGAGTCAACCAGCACGCAGTCGCGCCCATTGCGGTCGGCGGCGTCGCCGAACGAGCCGCTCCCCGCGAAGAAGTCGAGCAGGCGATCGCCGGGGTTCGAGTGCACGCGCACGATGCGCTCAAGCACGCCGAGCGGCTTCTGCGTGGGATAGCCCGTCTTTTCCTTCCCCGTCGGGCTGACGATGGTGTGCCACCAGGTGTCGGTGGGGACTTTCCCCCGCGCGGCTTTCTCCGCCCCCACCAACCCCGGCGCCATATACGGCACGCGGTCGCCCGCGTCCCGATTGAACGTGTACCGTTTGGGATCGCGCGCATACCAGAGCAGGTTGTCGTGCTTGGGACTCCACCGCTTGCTCGTGCGGGCGCCGTAGTCGTAGGCCCAGATGATCTCGTTGATGAACGACGCGCGGCCGAAGATCCGGTCGAGCATCACCTTCGCGTAGTGCACCTCGCGATAGTCGAGATGCACGAACAGCGATCCGGTGGGCGTCAGCAGGCGCCGCGCCTCGACCAGCCGCGGCTCGAGGAAGGCGAGGTAGTCGTCGAACACGTCGCCGAACGAGCTGCTCCCCGTGCGCACCTGCGCGTAGCGCTTGCCGTTGAACGCCACCCGCCCGCCCTCGGCCACCCGCTGCGCCTTCCAGCTCGTGCGCACCTGTGCGCGTCCCGTGTTGAAAGGCGGGTCGATGTAGATCAGGCCGAAGCTTGCGTCGGGGTACGCGGCGAGAGCCTTGAGATTGTCGGAGTGGTGGATGGTCAGCACGACGACAATATGGGGGACGGGGGCGGGGGGCGGGGGCTTGGTGCGGGGGGATGAGTGGAGATATGAGTGAGGGGCGAGGGGGGATTTCCTCCCCACCCGCCCCTCCGCACTCCACTCGTCCCTCCGCACCAAGACTCCGCACCCCGCACCCCGTACTCCTACCTCGGTGCCGGCTTGAACGTAATGTTGAAGCTCACCGCCACGTCATCCGCGATCGGGTTCATCCGGGAGTTGTAGGCCACACCGTACTCCGAGCGCACGATCGTGAACTGCCCCTTCATGCGTCCGGTGCGCGTCTGCTCGTCCCAGAAGACGAGCGTCCCGGGGATCGTCACCGGCTTCGTGACGCCGCGGATGGTGAGGTTGCCCGTCAGGTTGACCTTCGTCTCGCTCATCTTGTTCACGATCGTCGAGACGAACGTGATCTCCGGGAACGAGTCGGCGGCGAAGAAGTCCTTGCTGCGCAGGTGATTGTCGCGCGCCGTCACCCGCGTGTTCACGCTCTTCGTGTCGATCACCAGTTTCACCGACGCCTTGTCCCACGCCGCGGGGTCGAGCGTGATGTCGGCGTCCCACTTGTCCCAGAAGCCGTGCGCATCCAGCAACCGCGACTCGGCCACGAAGTTGATTTCGCTGTGCGCCGCATCCTTCACGAACCTCGCCTCCTGGGCGCCCGCCGCCGTGGCGGCGAGGAGGACGATCAAGCCAAGCACTGCACGCATCTGCTTCCGCTCCATCTGCATTTGGTGGGGAGGCCCAGCCGGGGGGCCGGGGGGAATGGAGGAAGATTAACTTAGTACTGAGATTCTAGCAAGTGGGGTAATTCCTGACATCGGCCCCTTCCCCTGCACCACCCTCTGCACCCTTCCCCTGAACCACACCCTGTACCCTTCCCCTTCCCCAGCCGTAGTCACCGCACATAGACCTTGCGCGCCACGGCCGTTCCAATGACATGCCGCGCCCGCCCCACCGCCACCGTCAGCGGACCCTCGAACGGCGCCCGGTCCACGAGCCGCAGCGTCACCCCGGGGCGGATGCCCAGCTCCCCGAGGTAGCGCAGCAGCGCCGCATCGCGATCGCTCATGCGCGCCACGCGCGCCGGCGCACCCACCGCCATGTCGTTCAGCGTGCGCAGCCGCGTGTCGTCCACCGTGCCGTCGGCGCGCGGGATCGGCGCCCCGTGCGGGTCCACGTCGGGATCGCCGAGCGCCGCCGCCATCCGGTCGACGAGCTCCGCGCTTGCCGCGTGCTCCATGCGCTCCGCTTCGTCGTGCACGCCGTCCCAGCCGAAGCCGAGTCGCGTGACGAGGTAGCTCTCGAGGATGCGATGGCGGCGGATCATCTGCAGGGCAACGCGTCGCCCACGCGCGGTGAGCCGCGCGCCGCGGTAGCGCTCCACCGCCACCAGTCCCTGCCGCGCCAGCCGGCGCACCATGCCGCTCACCGACGCTGGCGCGATGCCGAGGCGAAGGGCGATGGCCGTGGTGGCGGCGGCCTCACCATCGCGCTCGATCTCATAGATGGTCTTCAGGTAATCCTCGGCCTGCCGCGTGAGCTCGGGCGCGGGCACGGCGGGCGCGGCGGCGGTCCGTCCGCCGGGGCTCCGCGAGCCGCGCGCACCGGCGCGGCGGGGCGAGGTCACGGGACGCTCTTCGGCTGCGGCTCGCGCACCATCAGCACCGGCACGTGCGTGCGATGGCGCAACTCGCTGGCAACGGATCCGCGGATCAGGTCGTTGAGCCCGCGGTGCCCGTGCGTGGCCATCGCGATCAAGTCGGCCCGTTCGTTCTCGGCCGCGACGGCGATCTCGTCCGCCGGGTTGCCGCACGCGAGCACCGCCTCGCACGGCAGGCCGTCGGCGACGAGTTCCTCGCAGACCGTGTCGAGGTAGGCACGGTCGCGCCGCATCTCCTCGCTCTCGCGCAGGTCGAGCTGGGCGAGGTTGCGCGCGGCGAAGCCGTCGGCCACGTGGATGAGCACGAGGGAGGCGCCCGTGTCGCGCGCGAGCGCGCGCACGTGGTCAATGATGACGCGGTCGGTGTGTGTGTTCTCGAGTGGAACGAGGATGCGGTGGTACATCAGGAAATCCATCCCGCGAAGGTCTGCACGAGCAGCCACGCATTCAGGGAGGCAATCACGAACGCGACGGAATATGCGGCAATCCTGAGCCAGGTGGGATTCGTGAAATCCCCCATCTTCTTGCGGTCCGACGTGAAGGCGACGAGCGGGAAGACCGCGAACGATAGTTGCAGCGACAGGATGACCTGGCTCAGGACGAGCAGCTTGGCGGTGCCGCTGTCGCCGTACAGCACGGCGACGATCACGGCGGGGACAATGGCGATGGCTCGGGTGATAAGGCGCCGGAGCCATGGACGGAGGCGGATGTTGAGGAAGCCCTCCATCACGATCTGTCCGGCCAGCGTGCCGGTCAAGGTGGAGTTCTGGCCGCTCGCCAGCAGGGCCACCGCGAACATGGCCGACGCGCCCGTGACGCCGAGCAGCGGCGTGAGGAGCTTGTACGCGTCCTGGATCTCGGCCACCTCGGTGTTGCCCGTGGTGTGGAACGTGGCGGCGGCGACAATGAGGATGGCGGCGTTGATGAAGAGCGCGGTGGTGAGCGCGATGGTCGAGTCGAGAAAGGCGAACTTCACCGCTTCGCGCTTGCCCGGCAGCGTCTCCTCGTAGCGCCGTGTCTGCACCACCGACGAGTGCAGGTACAGGTTGTGCGGCATGACGGTCGCCCCGAGAATGCCGATGCCGATGTAGAGCATCTCGCGGTCGCGCAGGATCTGCGTGGTGGGAATGAAGCCCTTTGCCACGGCTGCCATGTCGGGGCGCGAGATGATGATCTCGAACAGGAAGCAGGCGCCGATGGTGGCGATCAGCACGATGACGAGCGCCTCGAGGATCCGGAACCCGCGCTGCTGGAGGAAGAGGATCAGCAGCACATCGAACGCCGTGATGCAGATGCCCCACGTCAGCGGGATGCCGAAGAGGAGGTTGAGCGCGATCGCCGTGCCGATGACCTCGGCGAGGTCGCAGGCCGCGATGGCGATTTCGCAGAGCACCCACAGGACGAACGAGACCGGGCGCGAGTAGTGGTCGCGGCACGCCTGGGCGAGGTCGCGTCCGGTGACGATGCCCAGCTTGCTCGCGAGACCCTGCAGCAGCACCGCCATCAGGTTGGAAAGCAGGATGACGCTGAGGAGCGTGTAGCCGAAGCGCGAGCCGCCGGCGATGTCGGTGGCCCAGTTGCCGGGATCCATGTAGCCAACGGCGACGAGGTACCCCGGACCGGAGAAGGCGAGCAGCTTGCGGAACCACGTCGCACCGGTGATGGGGATGGTGCGATACGACTCGGCGAGCGAGGGCGCGGTGCGGGCATAGCGCCAACCGACGGGCGCGGCAGCGATGACCGCGGCGGGCGGCAGACCCGGAGCCGCAGCGGCCGCAGCGGCCACGACCGTCGGCGGCAGGTTCGGGGCCGCAGCGACAACATCGGCGCTGTCTGGTGCAGGCGGGATCGTCATTAGAAGTAGGTGGTCAGCGACAGGAGCACGGCGGCGCGCTCCGTGGGGTTGTTGAATTGGTCCCGATCACGGCCGCGTACCAGGTCGAACTTGATGGCACTGTCGCGCGTCGGACGGAAGGTGAGCCCCGCCGTGAGCTGCGCGACGGCGTCGCCGCGCACGTGGCGGTCGAGGTCAATGGCGTCGAACCGAGCCTTCGCCGCGAACGACGACTGCGGCATCGTCCGCACCCGGCCACGCCAGAACTCGCGAACGACTTCCACGTAAACCCCCGCCTGCCGCGACGCGTAGATGCCGCGCAGCCCGTCGGGGAGTTCGATGGTCGCCGTGGCAGCCTCGCCCTGCAGCACCACGCCGCGCCACACCGCCTCGATGTCGAGCACGGCGATGGTCAGCGATCGACGCGTGTCGAACGCGATGCCGTCGCTGGCATGCGTGTTCCATTGGCCGCGGTGTGCCGACAGCCCGAACTCGGTGCCGAGCCGCGGACTCCACGCCACGCGTCCGACGAAGGCGGGCGAGGCGTTGTTGTCCTCGACGTTCCCCCGTCCGGTGGGGATGCGCGTCCCCGCCTCCGACCCCGTCACGACGCTGTCGCTGAAACCGTTGGTGGCATAGAGCTCCCACGTCAGCCGCGACGCTCGGCCCGTGCGCACGCGGCCGAACGCGCCAATGCCGGGTTCCGACAGCGCCACGCCAATGATCTCGGTGGAGACGAGCGGACGGTCGGTGAATTCGTTCAGCGGACTGTCGTGCGCAAGATTGAACCGGCCGAGCGGGGAGAGGATCATCCCGCCGCGAAGCGACAGCGCGGGATGCAGCCGGACGTCCATGGCCGCGAACTCGAGCTTGACCTCGCGTCCGCCCTCCTCGAACTCGAGCTCGGCGGCGAAGCGCACGAAGTCGCTGACCCGTGCGTTGGCGAACAGGTTGAATCGCTTGGCCTCGAAGCCGCCTTCGGCGTGCGCGCCGTCGACCCGTTCGTGGCGCCAGTGCGCTTCGGCGTACCCGCCGAAGACGGCGCGCCCGGCGAGGCGATGCTGGAACGGCTTGTCGTAAACGCCGCCGCGCACGAACGGACGGTCCGTCGTGTCGGCCTGCTGCGCGCGGGCGCCATTGGCGACCAGCAGCGCCGTGAGGATGATGAGCAGATGGCGACTCACGCGCTCCTCCGCAGGTCAATGAGGAGCCGGCCCCCGGTCGCCTCGGTGTAGTAGCGCGGGAGCGGGTGCTCCGCCGGTCCGCGCAGCACTGTACCATCGCGGCCGAAGGCGGATCCGTGACACGGGCAGACCAGACGCGTGGACTCGGCGTCGATCGTGCATCCGCGATGGGTGCATTGCGACGAGAGCGCAGCGAAGGTGCCGCTGCCCAGCGCGAGCACAAAGATAGGATCGCTCTCCGCCTCGGGGAGCAGGCTCACCACGCCGCCCTCACGTGCAAGCTCCGGGAAGTCGGCCAGCAGCAGCGAGACCCGACCGTGTGGAGCGGGAACGGTGTGCACCACGAGCGACCCGCAGCCACCGAGCGCGAATGCGGCGACTGCAGCGGAGCATCGGGCCACGAACGCACGACGCGCGATCATCGCGACTCCACGAAATCGAGAAGGGCGCGGCGCGATGCCGCATCGAGCGCGGCAAAGGCCGCACGGGCGCGGGCGCCCTCGCCGCCGTGCAGCAGAATGGCGGCTTCCACCGTGCGCGCGCGGCCGTCGTGCATCAGGAATGCGTCGCCGTCGAGGAAGCGCCGCATGAGGCGCAGCCCCCACAGCGGCGGCGTCCGCCATTCGCGCCCGCTGGCCTGTCCGTCGGGGCGCTGATCGGAAAGCTCCTCGCCCATGTCGTGGAGCAGGAAGTCGGAATACGCCTCGACGCGACGGTTGGACAGCGCACTAATGGCAGACTGGCCCGTGGTGAGTGCCGGCGTGTGGCACCCGGCGCAGCCCACGGACGCAAAGAGCACGGCCCCGGTGCGCCGCGTGGGCGTGTCGGCCCCCGCCGCTGGCGGCGCGAGCGCCCGGACGTAATGCACCACCGCATGCACGGTGGCCGCGGGAATCTCCGGGTCATCGGCACGATCGTCGCTCACCGGCGCTCGCCGGTTGAGGTTCTCCACGGGCCGGAACTCGGACGTGATGCCCATGTCCTGGTGGTACGCCTCGACCACCTGTTCCAGCAGCGTGGCGGTCTGCGCCTTCCGTCCGAACCGGCCGAGGGCCGTGCGCGTGGCGCCACTCGCGCCGCCCGGCACGTAGTCGTGCACGCCCACCCAGTTGGGGCGGCCGGAGATCCCGTCGCCGTTGGCGTCGTCCGGATCGGCGTTGGCGAGGATGCTCGACTCGGGGATGGCCTCGATGAGCCCCACGCCGAAGACGGGGGGCGGCAGCCGCCGCGAGAGCGGCACGCCGTCCGGGACGGTCTCGGCGATGGCCCCGGCAATCGCCCGGTCCTGGATCTGCGGTCCGCCGAGGTGGGCGAGGAAGTCGTTGTCGGGCGTGCCGAGCCGGACGAGCGAATTCTCGAGGCGGCCGCGGCCATCGGCCGAGTGGCACGAGAAGCAGGACGCGTTGTTGAAGACCGGGCCGAGGCCGGTGGAGGGGGCAAAGCGGCGGCTGAACTCCGCGTCACCGGTGAGGAAGACGCGCAGTTCGACCGCGGAGAGTTCGGCGAACGGGGCGTCGAAGATCTCGCCGTCGGCGGGCGGCTCGGTGGCGAGCTCGGCGCAGGCGGCCAGGGTCGCGGCGACGATGCCGAGCGCTGGGATGAGGTGTCGTAGCGGGGGGCGCATACGGGGCATGAACCATTCAATGTTAGTACGTCCTAACTTATATCTTCCCCCGTTCTAACACAATGGGGTGTGCGGGGAGGGGCCGGCGGGAGAGCCCGAACAGCGGACACGGCCATTCGTGCGTACCTTCTCTTGCCGCCCGCAGGGGCGGTGGAGCCTCCGATCCGTCCCCCAGAGGCCCGGCATCTTCCCGAGGTTATTTATGCGACGTTCCGTTCTCGTCCTGGCCCTTGCCGCCGCACCGATGCTGGCTGGCGGGCAGGACACCACGGCCGCCAAGGCGACGGCTGCGCCCGTCGCCAAGCCGGCGGTCCCGCACCCACTGACGCTCACCGAACTGCTGACGTGGAAGTCCATCCGCTCGCCGCAGGTGTCCAACGACGGCAAGTGGTTCGCGTACGGACTCGCGCCCAATGAAGGCGACGCCGAGGTGGTGTTCCGCGCCGCGGCGGCGGGGGCCAAGGAAATGAAGTTCGCCATCGGCGAGCCGCCGGCTGGCGGCGGGGGCGGGCCCTTCGGGTTCGCCGCGTCGTCGAACCTCGCGATCTCCGGCAACGGCAAGTGGGGGGCGTTCACCGTCTTCCCCAAGGCCGCCGACGCCAAGCGCGCGCGCCGCACGCGCGCGACGCTGAACAACAAGCTGTCGGTCGTGGAGCTCGCCACCGGCACCACCCGTGAGTTCGATCGTGTGCGGACGTTCCGCTTTGCCGGGGACAAGTCGGACTGGATCGCGGTGCACCACGCCGCCCCCTCCGCCGCGGCAGGCGCACCGCCAGGCGCCGCGGCGCCGGCCGGCGGCGGCACGGTGCTCCAGCTCGTCAACCTCGCCGGCGGCACGCCCGTCACCATCGCCGGCGTCAGCGAGTTCGCCTTTGACGAGTCGGGGCGGTGGCTGGCCTACACGCTCGACGCGCGCGACCTGATCGGCAACTCGCTGCAGCTGCGCGAAGTCGCCACGGGCGTCACGCGCTCGCTTGACGCGGCCAACGCCAGTTATCGTCGCCTGGCGTGGATCGACTCGGGCGACGCGCTGGCCGTCCTGCGCTCCACCGTGGACACCGCGACCAGCGACACCGCCTTCGCCGTGCTCGCCTACAAGGGCCTCGCGTCGGCGTCGCCGGTGTCCATTGCGGTGAATGCCAAGTCGGCCGGCATTGACGGCGGGCTCGTCGTCAGCGGCGACCGCACGCCGAGCTGGGGTGAGACGCAGACCGTGCTGTACTTCGGCCTGCGCGAGCCGCGCCCGCCGCGTCCGCGCGAGCCGGCGGGATCGTTCACGCCGCCCAGCCCGGGCGGCACGGCGCCGGGCGCAGGGAGCGGCGGCCAGGTGGCCGCGGCGCCGCAGACAGACGAGGACACGCCGTCGCTCATCCTCTGGCACTGGAAGGACCCGCGCCTCCAGAGCCAACAGCAGGTGCAGGAACCGCAGGATAAGAGCTTCAACTACCTCGCCGCGTTCGTCGTGTCGTCCGGCAAGGTGGTGCGGCTGGCCGACGCCAAGATGCGCCTGGTCCTCACCTCGAACCGCGACCGCTGGGCCGTGGGCACGGACATCACGCCCTACGAACGGCAGGCGAGCGTGGACGGCAAGGCGTTCCGCGACGTCTACGCGATCGACATCACCACCGGGTCACGCAAGGCGATTGCCACCAAGCTGCGCGGCGGCTTTGGCGCCGTGAGCTGGTCGCCTGACGGCGAGCGCGCGGTCTACTACGACGACGGCGACTACAAGCTCTACGAGTTCGCCGCCGGCACGACGCGCACGCTGACGGCGGGCGTGAATGCGACGTTCTGGGATGACGAGGACGACCATAACACCCTCAAGCCGCCCGCTGCCCCACCCTTTGGCTGGGCCAAGGACGGCAGCGCCGTGCTGGTGCGCGACAACTGGGACGTGTGGAAGCTGCCGGTCAGCAAGGGGACGGCCCTGAACATCACCGGCAACGGCCGCAAAGACGGCATCCGCTACCAGGCGCGCGTGGGCGCGCCGTACCGTGAGCGCGGGATCGACCTCACCAAGCCGCTCCTCCTCGAGACATACGGCGAGCGGACCAAGAAGGAAGGGCTCGCGCGCGTGGACGCCATGAAGGGGGGCGCCACGGCCGTCTCGTGGGAAGACAACAAGGTGGACTACCGCAAGGCGCGCGACGCCGACGCCTGGTTCTACACGCGCCAGACCGTGGTGAAGTACCCGGACTGGTACGCCGCCGACGCGGGCTTCACCAACGAGCGGCGCCTCACCGACGCCAACCCGCAGCAGAAGGACGTGACGTGGTCGAGCGGCTCTCGGCTCGTGAACTACGTCTGCGAACACGGCGACACGCTGCAGGGCGCGCTCTACCTGCCGGCGAACTACGAGGCGGGCAAGAAGTACCCGACGCTGACGTACATCTACGAGAAGCTGTCGCAGGGGCTCCACGTCTATCCGCAGCCCAATGCCACGCGTTATGCCAACCCGGCGGTGTACACGTCGCGCGGCTATGCGTTCTTCCAGCCTGACATCACCTACAAGCTCGACGATCCGGGCCGTTCGGCGGTGGCGTGCGTGGTGCCGGCCGTGAAGGCCGCCATCGCCACCGGCATCGTGGACCCGGCCAAGGTGGGCCTGCAGGGGCACAGCTGGGGCGGCTACCAGACCACCTTCATCACGACGCAGACCGACCTCTTCAAGACGGCCATCGCCGGCGCGCCGCTCACCGACATGGTCTCGATGTTCAGCTCGGTGTACTGGAACTCGGGCTCGGCCAACCAGCCGATCTTCATCTCGAGCCAGGGGCGCTTCAGCGACAGCTACGCGCGCAACCCCGACCCGTACATCCGCAACTCGCCGAACCGGTTCGCGCAGAACCTGAAGATCCCGTTCATGATCCTCCACAACGACCGCGACGGCGCGGTGGACTTCAACCAGGGGATCACGTACTACAACACGCTGCGCGAACTGGGCAAGGATGTGGTGCTCCTCGAGTACGTGGGCGAGAACCACGGCCTCTCACGCGCCGCGAACCAGAAGGACTACGCCGTGCGCATGCAGGAATGGTTCGACACGTTCCTGCGCGACCAGCCGGCGCCCGAGTGGCTCAAGGATGGGGTGCCGAGGTTGCAGATGGAACAGCATCTGAAGGATCGCAAACCCCTCGTCGATCCGAGCGCGAAGAAAGCTGAGGAGCGGAAGGTCACACCGTAGGGGAATGAGTGCGGGGTGCGGGGGTTTGGTGCGGAGTAAAGGGTGTAGTGAGGAGAAGGGGGGACGAGGCGTAGGCCTCTTCCCCCCTCACTCGTTCCTACACTCATCCCCCGCACCCCGCACCCGTCCCTATCGCGCAACCGCTCGCTCCCTCATCAGAAACCAGACACCCCACCCCACACACCACCCCAACAGCGCCCCCAGCGTCACATCACTGAAGAAGTGCGCGTGAGCGAGCATGCGGGTGATACCGCAGCCCGCGGCGAGCGAGTACCAGACCCACTTGGCGCGCGGGAAGAGCCGAGCCAGCGCTGTGGCCGCCGCGAAGGCCACCATCGTGTGGCTGCTCGGCCAGGCGAGCCCGCTGGTGCTGAACGGGTTCTCACTCCACAAGCGGAAGCTGTAGTCGCCGGCCAGCACGTTGGGGCGCTCGCGCCGCAGGAGCAGCTTCATGATCTCGGCGGCGAGTCCGCCCGCGAACGGCGTGACGAACAGGTACCAGGCGCGCGCCTTGGCGCGCGCGGCGTCCTCGGGACGCTCGTGCAGCCACATCGCGAGTGCGGCGATGCTCCACGTGGGCGCGAAGCCCATCACGCGCAGCAATCGTGCCCAGTCGAGGTCGTAGATGTCCTTGTGGTACCAATGGTCATAGAACCACCGGTCGGCCAGCATCGGCAGCGCGCCGAACACGAGCACGCATCCGATGAGCCACATCGTGCGCCGCGCCGTGCCGCCGCCCCACGTCGGGTTCGTCTCGCTCATCGCCAGTGCCTCTCGAAGGTGCGCAGGATGTGCTCAGTCATCCCCCAGATCACGTGCTCGCCGATGCCGATGGCCGACCGTTTCATGTTGACGCCGGGGAAGTGGATCGTGATTTCCTGCCTCCGTTCCGGATCGAAGACCTCGCACAGCGGCGACCAGAACACCTCGGCCACCTCGTCGCTCAGCAGGATCGACGGTCGTTCCGCCAGCGCGAAGACGTACGGTCGGACGATGATCGGCGGCAGGAGCGGCGAGCGCGGACGCAACTCGTCGAGCTCGCCAAGCAACACGGCGTCGGTGGAGAGGTCGACGCCGATCTCCTCGTGCGTCTCGCGCATCGCGGTGCGCAGCAGCGTCGGCTCGTCGGCGTTGCGCCGCCCGCCGGGAAGCCCGATCTGGCCGCTCCACGGATCGCCCGCCCGCGTGGCACGCTTGATGAAAAGCGCCTCGAGCCCGTCGTCCAGCGGATGGAGCAGGAGCGCCACCGCCGCCTCGTGGAACGGCTCGTCACGCGGCGCCGGCGTGGGCGTAGCTGCCGTCAGCGCGCGGACGATGCGGGAGAGGTCGGGATGGGAATGGAGGGAAAGCACGGAGTGGGGGCGAGTGATGGCGGACGGCGGACGGCGGACGGCGGACGGTCGAAACTACACGCCGTCGGACAATATCGCCTCAACCTCTCGTTTCCGCTTGCGCGCGCCTTGCTCGGGCGCGAGGATCAAGTTCCTCCCTTCGTGAGTCTCGTATGCGCGGTCGTGCCCTCACCCTTCTTGGCGCCTTTTGTCTCTCGAGTCTCGCGGTCGGCGCGCAGGACGCTTCGGCCCCGCCGTCACCGCTGAAGCGCACGGTGCTCAAGACGCATGCGATGACATCGGTGCCGGGGCGCGAGGGGATCATGGTGGCCGCCGAACTCGCCGTGGGAGGCGCGGCGCCGCGCCATACGCACCCCGGCGAGGAGTTCGTCTTCGTCCTCGAGGGAACCGCGACCTTCGACATAGCGGGACAGACGCTGCTGACGATCAAGACCGGCGACGCTTTCGTAATTCCGCCGAACACTCCGCACGTGGCAACGAACACCGGCTCGGTCCCGCTGAAGCTGCTCAGCACCTACATCATCCCGGCCGGCCTGCCGCTGGCGACCCCGGCGCCGCTGACCGCCCCCTCACCGCCGGCACCGCTGGCCACCCCCGCGCCACTGGCACCGTGATAGCGACGACCGACCGCCGCGCATAGCTTTTCCGCGTGCCCTTCGCCATCAAGGTCCTCATCGGTCTGGCCGCCGGCTTTGTGGTCGGCCTGTTCATCGCCGGCGGCAGCGTCGGCTTCCTCGCGCCCGTGGCGCGCTTTCTCGAAGTCGTCGGCACGATGTGGATTGCCGCGATCCGCATGACGGTGATTCCGCTCGTGATGAGCAGCCTCATTGTCGGTGTGAACCGCGCGCCGAATCCGGCCACCATCGGGCGGCTGGGCGGCCGGGCCATCACGTTCTTCGTGGTCGCCACGACGATCGCCGCAATCATGGCCATCACCATCGGGGCGCCGCTGATAGCGCGCATTCCGCTCGACCCCACCGCGGTGGACGCGCTGCGCGCGACGGCCAGCACTGCCGGGGCTCCGCCGGGGACGATGCCCACGGTGTCGCAGTGGTTCATTGATCTGGTGCCGCTGAATCCGGTGAAGGCGATGGCCGACGGCGCCATGCTGCCGCTCATCACCTTCACGCTTGCCTTTGCCATCGCCATCACGGGCGTCGCCGAGTCGAAGAAGGCGCCGTTCCTCGCGATGGTGGAGGCCGTGCAGGGCGCCTCGCTCACCATGGTGCGCTGGGTGATCGACACCGCGCCGTACGGCGTCTTTGCGCTCGCGGTGCCGCTCGCCACCAAGCTGGGACTCTCGGCGCTCGGCGCGCTCGCCGGCTACACGGTGATCGTCTGTGGCGTCACGACGCTGTACTGCGTGACCATCCTGTATCCCGCCGCCGTGGTGCTGGGACGGGCGCCGCTCAAGAGCTTCTGGCGCGTCTGGCTGACGCCGCAGTCCATCGCCTTCAGCGCGCGGTCGTCCATGGCGGCGCTCCCGGCGATGATCGAGGAAGCGCGCGACCGGCTCAGGCTGCCCGCGTCCATCCACGGCTTCCTGCTCCCGCTCGCCGCCTCCACGTTCCGCCCCGGCGCTGGGGTGGGGCAAATCCTCGGCGCACTCTTCATCGCGCGCCTCTATGGCATTCACATCGGCCCCGATGCGCTGGCGGCCATCGCCGCCACGGCCATCGTGACGTCGTTCTCGGTGCCGGGAATTCCGGGCGGCTCGATCATCGCGCTTGTCCCCGTGCTGATGGTCGTGAACCTCCCCGTCGAGGGGATCGGCATCCTGCTCGGCGTGGACACGATCCTCGACATGTTCCGCACGACGACGAATACCACCGGGCACCTGAGTGCGGCGATGGTACTGGCGCATGGGGAGAGGGAAGTGGAAGAACCGCCTGTGATTGGGTGAAGGGGACGAGTGCGGGGTGCGGGGGTTTGGTGCGGAGGGACGAGTGGAGGGAGGAGTAGAGAGTGAGGAGGCCTCGTCCCTCTTGCTCCGCACTACACGCGTCCCCCCGCACCAAACCCCCGCACCCCGCACCCATCCTCATAGCAGATGCTCTCTCCCCTCACCTTCGCCCTGCCCTGGCTCGTGTTGCCGGCGATTGGGCTCTGGCGCCTCTCGCGGTCCACCTATCTCCGCGACGAGCCCGACACGCCGCCCGCCGACGCGCCGCTCATCAGCGTCATCTGCCCGGCGCGCAACGAGGCGAGGCACATCACGGAGTTCGTGCGCGCGGCGCTGGCGAGCACCCATCCCAACTTCGAACTGATCGTCGTGGACGATCATTCCACCGACGGCACCGGTGATCTCGCCCGTGCCGCGGGAGCGGGCGATGCGCGACTGCGGGTGATTGACCCGCCGCCGCTCGCCGAGGGGTGGTTCGGCAAGCAGTGGGCCTGCCACGCAGGGGCGCAGGTGGCACGTGGCTCGGTGCTGCTCTTCACCGACGCCGACACACGCCACGGGGCGGACCTGCTGGTGCGATTGCTGCACGCGATGCGGCGGCGGCAGAGCGATCTCATCTCGGTGGCCGGTCGGCAGGAGCTGGTGAGCTTCTGGGAGCGCGTCGTGCAGCCGTCGGTCTTTGCGGTGCTCGTCTCCACCTTCGGCGGCACCGAGTCGGTGAGCAACAGCACGCGCCCGCGAGCGAAGATCGCCAACGGGCAGTGCTTCATGGTGCGGCGTGACGCGTACGACGCACTGGGCGGGCACGAGGCGGTGCGCCACTTCGTGGCCGAGGATTTGATGCTGGCCCAGCAGTGGTGCGCGGCGGGCAAGCGCGTGCACCTGGTGGTGGGATTCGACCAACTCTCGACGCGCATGTACAGCTCGCTCGCCGAGATCATCGAGGGGTGGACCAAGAATGTCTGGGCGGGAGGGCGGTATGTGCTTCCCGATCACCCCGTGGTGCGATTGGTGCTGCGCGGCTTCATGCCGTTCTCGTCGTGGCCGGGGCTGGTGCCGACAGTCGCGATGGTGCTCGGCGTGACCGGCCTCGCGCCGGCGTCATGGGCAACATTTGGGGCCATCGCGTACGGCGCGACGGTGCTGTGGGCACTGCCGATCATGCGGGCGGTGCGCATTCCGTTCTGGTACGCGTTCTTGCATCCGCTGGGGGCGGCGGTTGCGACGTGGATCTTCCTGAAGGCGGCGTATCGAGGGGATCGGGTGACGTGGAAGGAGCGGAGTTATACGGCGGGGTGAAGGGGGCGTGGTGCGGGAGTTTGGTGCGGGGGGACGAGTGCAGTGCGGAGCATGCGGGACGAGGCGTCCGCTTGACGAGGCGTCCGCTTGACGAGGCCTCCGCTTGACGAGGCCTCCGCTTGACGAGGCCTCCGCACTCCTCCTCGTACCTACACTCGTCCCCCCGCACCAAACCCCCGCACCCCGCCCCCGTCCCTTAACTTGCCACCATGTCCCTTCCCGCCCTCCTCTTCGATCTCGATGGCACCGTCGTCGATTCCATCGAGCTCATCGTCCAGGCCGCCGTGCACGCCTTTGACGGGCGCGACGGGCCGCGGCCGACGCGGGAGGAGTGGGTGGCGCTCATCGGCACGCCGCTGGCGCCGATGCTGCGGCGGTGGGCGCACGATGACGACGACGTGAAGTTCCTGTGGAACCGGTACCGCGCCTATCAGGTGGAACACCACGACCGGCTCGTGTCGGCCTATCCCGGGGCGGTGGAACTCATCCGGCGCCTGCACGCGCGTGGCCACGCGATGGCGATCGTGAGTTCGAAGATCGAGGCCGGCATACGGCGCAGTCTCGATTATGTGGGGATCACCGACTGCTTTGGCGCGCTCATCGGCATTGAGGCGACGGAGAAGCACAAGCCTGAGCCCGAACCCGTGCTGCTGGCGCTCGAGCGGCTGGGGGCGTCGGCGAGCGATGCCTGGTTCATTGGCGACTCGCCGTACGATGTGCTGGCCGGCCGCGCGGCGGGAGTTCGCACCATCGGCGTGCTGAGCGGGCCGTATGACCGCGCCGCGATGGAGCACGCGCAGCCGACGCATCTGGTGGAGACGCTCACCGCCATCGAACCACTCCTGACCGCACGCGGCTGAGCCAGCTGGCCGCTGAACCACCAAGCCGCCGCTGGTCGCAAGCAATTGGTCCGAGGTGCGCTGACACGGTGACAGTCTTCAGGGCGCATGACAGTACCGTGCCCGCGTGCTCTCCATCTCCGACGCCGCCACGCTGCTGCAGCGCGCTTCCGATCGCCGCGGACGCATTGCCCTGCTCCGCACGCTGGGCTTTCACGCCCCTGCCGGCGACCTTGACCCCGAGGCGGTGCGGCGACTCGGCGTCGACGACCTGGTGCGGCGCGCCGAGGTGGCGTCGGGCTCCGGAGCGCTGCGCGCCCTGCTGCTCGACGTGCCGACCACGGCACCGCTGCGCGACATCGCCGGCCGGTCCGCCCGCTGCATCGCCGCGCGCGCGCCGGAACTCCTCTGGCTCGTACTCGCAGCCCAGCGCAATGGCGCGGTGGCACTCGTCATCCCGGCGCCCGGCGGCGCCTCGCATGCGTCGGCGATGGTGGTGGAGCCAGCCGCGGTCCGTCCCGGTGACGCCGAGTCACTGGTGGCACTCGAAGGCGCGCGAGGCGACAGCGATCTCGATTCGCATTTGCGCTGGCGCGAAGCGCTCGGCCGTGACTCGCTCACGCGGCGGTTCTATCGCGACCTCGAACAGGCGGTGCTCGCGCTGGCGGACGGCGCCCGCGGCACGGCTGACACCACCGATCGTCATGCGCTTGCCCTGCGCTGCACATCGCGTCTCCTGTTCCTCTCCTTCCTCGAAGCGAAGGGATGGCTGGACGGCGACCGCGCCTTCCTGTCGCGGCAGGTGGCCTCGCATGGCGATCGCCTGCATCACGCCCTGCTCGAACCCCTGTTCTTTGGCACGCTGAACACCCCGATCTCGCGCCGCGCCCCCACGGCCCGCGCCTTCGGTCGCCTCCCATTCCTCAATGGCGGCCTCTTCACACGCGACGCGCTGGAGAAGCGGCACCGTGCCCTGCGATTCGCCGACGCGGACATTGCGCGGATCGTCGGCGGGCTGCTCGCCCGCTACCGTGTTACGGCGCACGAAGGATCGGCCGAGTTCGCTGAGGCCGCGGTGGACCCGGAGATGCTCGGTCGCGCGTTCGAGTCGCTGATGGCCTCCGACGACCGGCGCAACTCCGGGGCTTTCTACACGCCGCCGGCGATGATCCGCCGCATCACCGACCTCGCGCTGGATGCGGCGCTCGCGGCGCGAACGGAGCGCGCGGCACTCGAGGAGGCGCGCACGGGACGCGTGGCTGATGCCGCCGTGGCCGCACAGCTGCGGGCCACCCTCACCAATCTGCGCATCCTCGACCCGGCCTGCGGCACTGGCGCCTTCCTCGTTCACGCGATGACGGAGATCTCGCGCCTCCTCGCGGCGGCCCACGACACACGCCCCGAGCACACGCGTCGCCGCGCCGTTCTCGCGCACTCCATCTTCGGCGTGGACATCAACCCCACCGCCGTCTGGCTGTGCGAGTTGCGGCTCTGGCTGTCGGTCGTGGTGGACAGCGCCGAGCGTGATCCGCTCCGCGTGCCGCCGCTGCCGAACCTCGACCGGCATATCCGTTGCGCCGACGCCCTCGCGGGTCCCGCATTCGACGTCACGGGTGGCCGCGACGCCGGCGTCATACGGCTTCGCGAGCGGTACGCGCGCGCGACCGGGCCGCGCAAGCACTCGCTGCAGCGTGCACTCGACCGCGCCGAGCGCACGCTCGCGGTGGAGGCGCTGCAGCGCCGGTTGGCCGCGGCGGCATTGCGGCGGCGAGACCTGCTGTGCGCACTGCGCGGGCGCGACCTCTTCGGCGGGCGCCGCGTGGCCACGGCCACCGAGCGCGCGGCGCTCGAGGACTGGCGGCGCCACGCGAGAGGGCTGCGCCGCGCGCTCGCGGCGCTGCGCGCCGGCGGCGCCGTCCCGTTCGGGTTTGCGTCGCATTTTGGCGACGTCGCGCAACGCGGCGGCTTCGACGTGGTCGTCGGCAACCCGCCGTGGGTACGGTTGCATCGCATCCCCCCCGTCGAGCGCGCCGCGTTGCGGGGGCGGTACGAGTCCATGCGCAACGCCGCATGGCGCGCGGGGGCGGCAACGAGCGGCGCTCTCACCGGCTTCGGCATGCAGGCCGACCTCGCGGCGCTCTTCACCGAGCGTGCCGTCTCGCTCGTGCGCCCCGGGGGCGTGGTGGCGCTGCTGGTGCCGGCAAAGCTATTCCGAAGTCTCGCGGGCGGCGGACTTCGCGGATTCCTCGCGCGTTCCACCGCGCCGATCGCTTGCGAGGATCACTCGGCGGGACGCGCGCTGTTCGAGGCCGCCGTCTATCCAGCGGTCCTCGTTGTGCGGCGCGACGGCGCGGCCGAGCGAGCGCCTGAGCACTCGGAGGTGGCCTGCGCCGTTGTGCGCCGCGAAGTGGAGTGCCGTTGGCGTACGGCCCGCGACCGGCTGGCGCTTGAGGCCAGCGAAGGCGCACCCTGGCTGCTGCTTCCACCGCCTGCGCGGGCGGCCTTCGATGCGCTCGCGGCCACCGGCCGTCCGCTCGCCGAGACGGCGTTCGGGCGTCCCCTCCTTGGCGTGAAGAGCGGATGCAACGACGCATTCGTCGTGCAGCCGGAGGCAACGTGGTTGGCGCGACCGGGCGCTGCTGCCTGCAGCGTGCGGAGCGGCGATCGCGAGGCGCTCATCGAGCGCGGGCTGCTGCGCCGCGCCCTGCGTGGCGAGGACCTCGCCGCGTTCGCTGCTCCGTCATGCGAGCGATCCGTCATCTGGACCCACGACTCCGCCCTGCAACCGCTGCGCGCACTGCCGCCACGCACGGCACGCTGGCTCTCGCACTGGCGTCCGACGCTTGAGCGGCGCGCCGACGTACGATCACGCGATCCGTGGTGGTCGCTCTTCCGGCTCGAAGGGGCGGCGCGAGGGTGGCGCGTCGTCTGGGGTGACGTCGGGAGGGCTCCGCGTGCCGTGGTGCTCACGCCGGACGACGACACGGTGCCGCTGAATAGCTGCTATGTCGTGCGTGCACCGTCGGAAGACGATGCCGACGCGCTCGCCGCCTGGCTGAACGCGCCGCTCGCCGTGGCCTGGCTGGGCGCCATCGCCGAACCCGCACGCGGAGGATATCACCGCTTCCTCGGCTGGACGATGGCGCGTCTCCCCCTCCCTGCGGACTGGCCAACCGCACGCGCCGTGCTTGCGAACATCGGACGCGCGGCCCGCGAAGGGCGCCAGCCGTCGACCGCGGAATTGCACGAGGCCTCACTGCGGGCCTTCCGGACGCAGGGGGCATTGATGGAACCGCTGCTGACATGGACGCACTGGTAGCCGTGTGTCGGCGCATCGCCGCCGCGATCGTCGGCGCGGCCCCGGAAGCCGACGTGACCCCGGATGCCGACGCGATCCTTGGCGAGGTGCGATTGCGCCCTCATCAGGTGGACGCGGTCTGCCGGCTCCGCGCGGCACTGCAGTCCCACGGCGGCGCGCTGCTCGCGGATGCGCCCGGCCTCGGCAAGACGTACGTCGCGCTCGCGCTCGCTCGCGACTACGGCGGGGCCGCGGTTCTCACCCCCGCGGCATTGCGCGCGCAGTGGATGCGATCGGCCTTGCGTGCCGCGGTGCGGGTTGAATGGTGGTCGCTGGAGCAGCTCAGCCGGCGACCAGCGGCATCCGCGGCACCGTTGCTGATCGTCGACGAGGCGCACCACCTGCGCAATCCGCGCACCAGTCGCTACGCGCACGCCGCCGCCCTTGCGGTTGGCAAGCACGTCCTCCTGCTGTCCGCCACGCCAGTGCACAATCGCGCGGCGGACCGCGACGCCCTGCTCGCCCTCTTTCTTGGCCGCGCCGCTGGCGCACTTCCTGCGGGCGTGCTGGCGCAGCTCATCGTGCGGCGCGACGCGAACCCGGAACTCCTGCCTCGCCGCGATCCGGTGCGCTGGCTCGCGATGCCGCGTGGCCCAAACGTGAGCGGCGCACTGCATGCCCTGCCACCGCCGCTGCCGGCAGCGGATGGACGCGAGGCCGCGGCCCTCGTGCGACTTGTCCTCGCGCACGCCTGGTCGTCCAGCATCGCGGCATGCGATGCCACGGTGCGGCGCGCGCTTCATCATGCCGCGGCCCTGGACGACGCACTCGCCGAAGGGCGCTGGCCGACGAGCCAGGAGTTGCGCGCGTGGGTCACCTCCACCGAGTCGTCGCAACTCGCGTTCGCGTCGATTGTCGCCGCCCCGGCGAACGGTGATTGCGTGCACGCCCGCACGATGCTGGCGCGGCACGTCTGCGCGCTCGAGTCGCTGCGCAGCCGACTCACCAGATTGCTGGCCGACGATTCCGCGGATCGCGCCGCGCTCCTGCGCCGCGTGCTGGCGGCGCACCCGGGCGCGACGGTCCTCGCATTCTCGCGCTACGCCGCCACGATCGAAGCCCTCTGGCGCGCGTTGCGATTCGACGCCGGGGTCGTGGCAATCACGGCGCGGAGCGTCCGCTCGGCGGGTGGCGGGCTCGGACGACAGGAGGTGCTGTCCGCCCTGTCGTCGCGTGCCGCCCAGGACGCACGAGTCCCCCTGCGGCTGGTGCTGAGCACCGACCTGCTCGGCGAGGGGCTCGACCTGTTGGCCGCGTCGGTGATTGTGCATCTGGACCAACCGTGGACGCCCGCACGGCTCGACCAGCGCGAGGGACGCGCCGTGCGGCTTGGCTCGCCGCATGCGGCCGTCACGACCTACGCACTGCGACCGCCGCGCGGGGCGGCGCGACTGCTTGCGCTGGCGGCGCGCCTGCACCACAAGCGCACGGCCATGACCACGAGCGTGGCCGCTGGCGATGCACGAGAGTCCCTGCTCACCCATGTCCGCCCGTGGCTGGCCGCCCCACGCGGCGGAGCGCGGTTGGCGGCGGTGCGCGCGGGCATCGAGGGCTGGGTGGCGGTAGTTCGCGACGCGAGCGGCTGCGAGCGCGTCATCGTGGGCGACAACGACGTCGTGGTGGAGGATGACGCGCGTCTGCTCCATGTGCTCGAGCGAGTGGCGCGCGGTTCGGTATCGACCCCGACCGCGCGGCGCGCGGACGAGGCCAGGCGACGGATCCGGCAGTGGCTTCGGGCCGACGGTGCAGCCCGTCTCGTTCATGCGCATGTCGATGACGGCGGCAGTCGAGCCACCATTGCGCGCCGACTCGACGGCGCGCTGCGCGCCGCACCGCTTCATGAACGCGCGCTGCTGCGGTCGCGGATCGCCGCGGCGCAGGCCCGGATCGCCATCCTGCGAGGGGCTGGAAGCGAACGGGCGCTCGCCGCCGCTGCGAAGTGCGAGACGATTCCGGAGTTGCTCGATGCCGTCGAAGGCATCAGCGGGCTTCCGGATGACAAACGGCCAGCAGCGCGCGGATCGCGGCTGCTGGCCATGTTGCTTCTCGTCGCCGACGAGGGAGACGACGCTACTGACCGCCCGCCGACCCCTTGCTCGCTTCATGAAGAAGCTTGCTCTGGAACCGCTGCGCCTCGCTGATCCGCTCCACTTCCAGCGACATCGCGTCCACGCTCTGCTGCAGCTGCAAGAGCTGCTGCTGGAGCACCTGCGTGTGTTCGCCGGCCGCCTTGATCTCGGTATTCCGGTTGTACCGCCGCGCAATCATCCGCGCAAACGGGCCCAGGATCACCATCGCGGCAATCAGTCCCATGAGGCCCAGCGCCGTCTCCTGCGCCATCGTCGCCAGCGGCACCACTTCAGGTGGAACCCCGGTCGTCGTGACCACCGTGCGGTCCCCCTGCTTGTCGATGACCCAGCGTCCCCCGCCTTCGGGAATCGGCGGCAGCGCCACCGGCGCCTCCGGCGCCTTGGCAGGCTGCGGGGCCGTCGGCTGGCCCGACTGCGCGGCCTGCGCCGCCTGCACGGCTTCCTGCACCGCGCTCCGGACCTGCTGCTGGATTTCCGCGCTCGTCGGCCTGGCGTTCTGCATCATCCGCATCGTTCCACCCGTTGGGGGACGGCACAAAAGTACACATTCTATACGTAGGGTGGGCAGACAATGTGTCTGATATCGGGGGACGAGGGCGGGGTGCGGGGGTTTGGTGCGGGGGGACGAGTGGAGGACGGGGGGTAGGGTGAAGGGGCGGGCCGTACCTTCCCTCCAAGCGGCCCCTCCTCCACTTCACTCCCCACCACACTCCTCCCCCCCCCCCCAACCCCCCCACCCCCCCCCCCTTCCCCCCCCCGATGCCCGCCTTCCACCCCTCCCCCCCCTCCC
>Ga0082335_1001163_pt1 | contig 59004 bp, 60 predicted proteins | sample Subgrocontami58m_FD_72375 | JGI IMG/M metagenome (GOLD analysis project Ga0082335, IMG submission 72375) | Subsurface groundwater microbial communities from S. Glens Falls, New York, USA - GMW37 contaminated, 5.8 m (SPADES assembly) (version 2) ... | reverse complement strand
CAGCGCTGGCGCTGCAGGCGAGCCTGATGGCGCAGCATGCCGCGCCCGCCGCTGCCGACGCCTTCTTCAGTTCGCGCGTGCAGGGGGACTGGGGACACGCTTTCGGCACGCTGCCCGGGGGTACTCGCTGTGACGAGATCATCGCGCGCAGCCGGCTCGGCTGAGGTGGCCATCCCAGCAGAACGGGCACCCCGGGTTCCGCCTCCGCCCGAGCGGCCATGGCGCCGGTTCGGCGGAATTAGGGGCAGACGTCGGTTGCGGCGGCGTATAATCACGACTTGGAGTCCACTATGCGCATCGAAGTACACGTACACGGCACTATCCCGTTGCGGCCCGAGACGACCCTCTCCCAGATGGAGACCGCGCTACGTCCGTGGCTGCGTTATATCGACGAGGACAGCCTCGTCGATACGAGGAGCGTCTACGAGGACGAACCCGGCATCGTCTTCGACGCGAAAGGCAAGACCCTGGAGATCTGCTGGACCGGCGATGTCGGCCGCGGCTTCCGCGAATTGATCGAGGAGGCGCTGCAGGCGCTTTGCTCCCATACCGAGTCGGCCGTCGAAATCGAGATCAGCTATTACCACGACGACGGCCAGGACGAGTTCGGCATGGTCTTCGTCGGCCCCACGCCCGAGTCCATCCACGAGCGCCAGAAGAGCCGCATGATCGACGATGTGTCGGGCATGCTGGCGCGCCACTTCACCGAAGCCGAGATCGGCGAAGTCGCGGCGCTGGTGAACCAGTTGTTCGAGAGAAATTGGACCGAGAAAAGCGGCAGCGGGCAGACCGGTTCCTCCACCGCCCCGCGCGGACTGACACCTGCGCAGCGCCGGCGTCTGCATTAGACCCACCCCGCGCAAGCTATCTGCAGACAAGCTACGTGAGGTTGTGGATGATGCGTTCTGGAAGGTCGCATCAATTCCAGCGCAAGCAGGGTGACCTGGCTTTCAACGGAAATTGTACCGGCCGGAAATCCCTATACCGACCCCCGGACTTTCGGTATAGCGATCCCCAAAAAAAACAAAATGCCGGTCCGAAAACCAGCCTAAGCGCTTGAAAGGGACTGGTGGCCAAGGGCGGAATTGAACCACCGACACACGGATTTTCAGTATTTAATCCTACTCTTCTGTTCGTGTCTGGATTGTTCTTAACTGTTTGACGTGATGATGTTTTCCAGGACATCGAGCGCCAAGAACATTCTGGTTAATTCTCGATTTTTGTGTAATTTTCGCTGCACGATTACACAGGAATTACACAGGGCAAACACCGTATCGCAGAAGTGGTGCTCATTGGCCTCTGTGACATAGCCTGGCAACCGCAACTTGCAGAGCCCTTTGAGCCGACTTCGGCCTTTCGTAATGCATTACTAGCGACCTTGTTCAGCTCTCGCAAACGCTAATTCCAACACGCCAGCACCAGGGTCCACTTTCGCGCCTCATCCGCCAAGTCAGCCGTATTCTTGTCCATCGAAAAGAACCCTGCGCCGCTTTGGTAAACAACTTTGTGGGTATCTAGAAAAGTTCTCAATGTCTGACCATTGACCGCGAAATTAACGTTCTGTCCAATTTGTCCGGTCGCTTTTGCCATCTTAGAGTCGGATAGCTTCATCGCCACCACGCCGACTACTTCACCTTTCTTGTTCAACACCGGACTTCCGCTTGAACCCGGCTGGATTGGCGCTGTGATCTGAATTTGGTTCGTGTTGTTTCCAAGCCCAGTCAAGGCACTGACCACACCTGGCGTAAGGTTGCCGCTCGACGACAGTACAGCATTGAGTGGAAAACCGAAGACTACAATGTCTTCTCCTTGACGGAGTTTTGCTGGGTCAGCAGTTATAGGTGCAGATCCTTGAGCTTCCCCTGGAATTTGCACCAGCGCTAAATCGTTTACCTTATCTTCAGTTACGAGTTTCGCAAGACCATTGCGACCCTCGACGCGGAGTTCTCCACAGCCGTTCACTACATGTTGGTTGGTGATGGCCATTCCTGTCGGACTAACCAAGAACAAAGTGCCCGTTCCAGACTTGGTGAGAGGCAGCCCAGAGGAAGCAGTTGCCCCAGACCGCTCCAGTGGTGTGCCAGCCAGGGAGTTACTTCCCGGCTTCCAATTTTTAGCTAACTCCTGCGCTTCCGACAACTGGTCAGCCGATAGCTGCGATGTTAGAGCCTTTCGTCGCGCCTCTGCTTCGTCAAACTGGTTTGTCGCTGAGATGTTATACCAAGCATGTGCTTTGACTAGATTCTTCCGAACCCCCAGGCCATTTTCATTGAGTAATCCGAGTAGGTATTGTGCTTCCCATACCTTTCGGTCGTACTCTTTAGAGGTGGCGGCTTGCTCAAGCAATTTCACCGCGGCAGAATAGTCTTGAAAAACCCCAGTTCCTGCCATGTAAAGACGCGCGAGTGTGACTTGCGCCCATATATCACCGGCAATCGACGCTTTCTCTAGCCACTTTGCTGCCTCTTTAGGGTCTTTGTATCCATTGAACCCGCCAAGATGGATGCGACTCAGCAAGACCTGCGCATCTTTGACACCCGCTTCCGCCGCACGGAATATAAACGGCTGGGACTCACTTACCCACTCTCGTTCTGGTTTGAAGTCATCCAAAGCCACTGGATCATTACCTCTTTTGTCTGCCAACAATCCGTGATAGAGGTGATCGCCGATTTCCGCAATTGCTTTAGCGTCGGATACCGTCCGAAGTCTTGCCATCGAAGCCGCAGCAATTGTGAGATTTTGCCATCCCCATTTCTTTTCATTATAGATTCGGTAAATAGCCACCATAGCCCGAGGCCGTTCATTTGCTGCGGCTTGTTCAAACAACGGTAGTGCGCGAATTATGCTCCCGCGAAATTGCGTTGGAACCTTTGCCAGGGCAACGCCATTCGCGCGAGCAACATCGTCCAATCCTGCCAATAAGGTAAACGCGAGTTCTTCTTGCGCCTTTGAATATCCAAGATCGTTTGCTTTGCTGTAGAGACGAACCGCTTCCGAGTAATATTTTTCCGCATTCTTCAGTTTCTCAGCACCAGTCTTGCCATCAATCAAATGCGAATTAAAAGAGATGAAAAATTCACTTTGCCCAGCCAACCGATAGAGCGCTGCGGGGTAATTGAGGTCGGCTGCTTTTTGTAGTAAAGAATCGGCGAGAGCTGTGTTCTTTACGACGCCACGACCATTTCTATACCGATTGCTCAACTGAAAAATAGCCTTTGCATCGCCCCCATCGGCCTTGATTTTAAGCTGTTCAATTTTGTCGTCGCCAGACTCGGGGTGGACCTGAGCGCTTGCGGTTGGTAACGATTCGGCGGAAGTTTTTGCAGTAGAAGATTGTTCCCCACAGCCGCACAGTATTACCACTAGCCCCAAGCTAAGTATCAGTTGTCGCATATGCCCTCAGTCACTTCACAAACCTCGCCCTTTGCCATGCCCACGGTAGTACAGCTTCATTATCCGCTCTTCATGGGCTAAGCATAAGGCTACCCTCCTAGTCGCAGGTGACTAATCGGTGGCCGGAGCGCCCCACTTCGTTTCCATGTTGTCATGGAGCGTCATACGCACCTTATTGGCCGCTTCGACTTCACTGCTAAATTTCTCTTGCAGGGAGTTGGGTAGAATCTGCAATGCGGCTTCGGCTAGCGTCATCAGAACCAATTGGCTCGACGCTTCAAGTGCGAAACATAGCGCCCATTGTCCGTGCGGCGACATGTCAGGCCCGATCCGAAGCGTTCCCTCTTTGGGGGCATCTTGAGGAGAATGGAACGACAACCAAGCGGGACTTGCGTGCTTGAAGGCATTCAGACGCCGGTATACCTCATATTCTATTTCGACTTGCTGAACATCGACCGCGTGGCGTGAAAGGTATCGCTTAATCGCCGTCCGCACGTCCATTCCTTCGGATAAGTGTTCTCGTACAATCCACGTTTTCGCGGCCAGCTCATCTCCGCATAGGTAGGCCGAAGTCCAGCAGAACTCAAAAAGCGACGCGGCCTGCCCGCAAGCGTCGGGACCGTAAGCATTGTGGGCATCTTCTTGGATTCGTCTAAGGGCATTACCAATCCGACCCAAAAGTAAAAGCGTGGCCCATTCGCGTGCCGACATGGAACTAAATTCTCGATCATGGAATTGGCTGATTAACCGAACTACCAGATTGTAGGTCAGCTCAAGCAAGGCCAAGAAGTCACCATATTCCCTTCGGACTCGTCGGCGTGCGTCCCTTTCCGCCGCCTGCACGCTATTGCGGGGGTACAAACAGTGAACAGCATGCTCCAGCACCGAGATCCATCGAAGCCGCACAAATGATAGCCAAAGCTTCATTCAAACTCACTGTTACGCGAGTAGGAATCAATGCTACTTTGCTGGCTGCAATGGCTACCGTTGCTGGATCCTCTGGCCTGTGCCAAGGAAGGCATGAGCAGAACCGCCAACAGTAACGCCTCGGCTACCCCTGCGACGGATTTCATGGACACAGCCCACCCCGGTCGATTGCAGTATCATACGCCCCGCGTGCGGGGGGTGGCGCACTACAAATCTGGTGGCGGAGCACCCGTAACAGCGCGAGGATATGACCCGTGAAACGACTCCTACTGACGGCGATGGCTGTGCTGCTGACTGCTGGTCCTGTGTCGGCGGGTGATTTTGAAGATGGTCTTGCAGCGCATAAGCGCGGTGACTACGCGACTGCAATGAAGTTATTGAGTCCGCTTGCCGTCAAGGGCGATGCGAAGGCGCAAGCCGCTGTCGGCGTCATGCACGACAAGGGGCAAGGCGTCCCGCAGGACTACAAGGAAGCGGCGAAGTGGTATCGACTGGCTGCGGCACAGGGACTTTCTCAGGCGCAATATAACCTTGGTTTCATGTATGAGAACGGGCAAGGTGTGGCCCGGGACAACGCCGAAGCGATGAATTGGTATCGACAGGCAGCGCAACAGGGCTATGCGAGAGCGCAGCACAATCTTGGCGTGAGCTATTCCAAAGGTGAGGGCGTCGCGCAGGACGACAAGGAAGCTGAAAAGTGGTTTCGATTGGCAGCGCAACAGGGCTATGCGAGTGCGCAATCGAGCCTCGGCGTGATGTATCTAAACAGAAACGATTACAAAGAAGCGTTGAAATGGGTTCAACTTTCTGCTTATCAGGGTCATGCGCCTGCACAAACTAACCTCGGCATTATGTATTTCAACGGACACGGCGTTGCGCGGGATTATGTTCGTGCGCACATGTGGGTAGCCTTAGCTGCGTCGCAGGGCGAACCGAACGCCGTGACATTTCGTGAAAGCATTGCCGCAAGAATGAAACCACAGCAGATTGCAGAAGCACAGAAGATGGCGCGAGAGTGTCGGCAGCGCAAATTCAAGGGATGCGAGTGAGAATCGAATTCACGATGCACGCCATACGCCCAGGCCATACAAGCGCTCTGCTTGCTCGACGTTTCCAGCAACCTCGGCGGAATTGACCCACTCCGGCGTTCTCCAGTAACGTAATTAACAACTGGAGCCACTAATGCCGACCGCTCGCTTTTCCTCCGCCAAAGACCAGCACATTTACGTCGTTTGCGATTCTGCCTCAATCGCCACCGGCGATATTGCGGAAGTGCTGTCCTCGCTCAAGAGTCTCTCTGGCGACCGCTCTTCCGCCATGAGTGCCGAAGGCGCTGTAACGCTGGTGTTCAACGGCTACGACGACGACCCCCGCGAGCTTGAGTCCATTCCAGAAGTGAGGGAATGGTTTGCCAAGCTGTTTGAGGCATGGCCGTACTGGTCTTTCTTCGCTAGCCGGATCGACCAGACTGTGCCGCTTGTCCTAACATTGTTGATGTCGGGTGAAACTGTGGCCGGTGAGCCTGGCATGGTGGGTTGGGAATTTGATGGGGACAAATTGAAGCCGTTGCTGTTCGAGATGTTCGGATACCAGAACGAGTTAATCGAAAGGTTGGGGATCGGTGAGGATGTGAACGAGCGGTCTTCCCATGACTTCCTTGAGGCGGTGCAGGCGTTCTTCAATTAAATACGGCGTCTTAGCGCGTTTGTCCATGTTGCGCTACTCTGCCCAGAATGACCAAATCCGAATTGATCGCCAAGTTGGCCGGGCATTACCCGCAATTGGTCGCAAAGGATGCCGAGTTTGCGGTCAATGCGATACTCGATGCCATGACCAGGAGCCTGGTGAAGGACCAGCGCATCGAGATCCGTGGGTTTGGCACTTTTAAGATCAACTACCGCCCGCCGCGCACCGGCCGCAATCCGAAGTCCGGGGAAAAGGTGCCAGTGCCGGAGAAGTTCGTTCCGCACTTCAAGCCGGGCAGGGAGCTGCGTGAGCGGGTTGATAGTTACCCGGTCACCGACCATGGGAGTAACAAATGAAAGTACGTTGGACTGCAATGGCCATGATTGCTGGCTATGCCCTGGCACTCGCCGGTCTCACTTTGATTGCCCCGAACCAAGCTTTGGCCAAGAAGAGCTCGATGGAGCGCATGGTCGAAAAGGGCTACGCAACCGTTACCGCCGAGAACTCCGTCAAGGTTCAAAGTGGCGGAGAGCTCGATGTCGCGTTCTCCCCGAAAGGCGGGGCGACCGAACTAGTCATCAAGACAATCAGGTCCGCGAAGCAGTCCATCCGTGTACTGGCGTATTCATTTACGTCGGCGCCAATCGCGCAAGCGCTGGTGGAAGCCCACAAGCGGGGCGTGGACGTGCAGGTGGTCCTCGATAAGAGTCAGAAGAGCGCGAAGTACACTTCGGCGACGTTTGTTGCCAATGCGGGCATTCCAATCCGCATTGATTCCAAACACGCCATTGCCCATAACAAAGTCATCATCGTTGATGGCCATACCGTGCAGCAGGGCAGCTTTAACTACACCAAGGCGGCCGAGGCAAGCAACGGGGAAAACGTTCTGGTGAACTGGAACAACCCCAAACTAGCTGAAGTCTATTTGAAGGACTGGAAACGTCACTGGGACCACAGCGACGCGGTAGCCGCGCGCTACTAAGCAGGGGTAACCCCATCGGCCACCGCCACCACCTTGCCGGTGAATTCGGCGTGTGCATTCAGAGCCGCCAGCGCAAGCGCCGCGGCGAGGAGGAAACGGCCTAGAGGCTGAGCGCCCATCCGAGAACAAGGAGCGTGAACAAGATGCCTACCAGTGCCACAGGGGTCGTGTAACGCTGGATGGCGGTTAGCATCGGATCCAAGTCCGGATCGTTGGCAGCGTGGTTATCGGGGTTCATTGAGTCCTCCGGCTAGAGGTGACAATAAAGGATACACCCTGTCGGCGGATCACGAACGCGCGCCTGTCTGGCCCCTCATGAGCGGCGCTGTCGCCGGGTCATAGTGGTCCGGCTAGATTTAGCTTTTTACCGTGGTGATCGGGATCGGAACCGGCGCAACGACTTCGACGGGAAGCGGCTGCCCTGTCGAACCGAGCGCTGCGGCTGCCGTTGCCGTCGCCAGCTTCAGTTCTGCTATCCGCGCCTGTTCGGTCGCGGTGCCGGAGATAACGCCCTCGGCGTGGTCCATGCGCGAGTGTTCCAGTTTCCAGGCGGTCAATTGGCTGTTCACGGTCAAGTGCGTTTCCTGGGATTTCATAAAGGCGAAAATGCTCGCGCAAAATGGCAGCGTGAAACCCATCACCGACGACACGATGATAAGCGGGTCGTATTGAGGCCGCAAAGCCAGCACGACCCCGATCAAAATTATGCCGACAAGGAAAACGATTACCGCCGCCCACACATAGGGCATTGCGCTCGAAGGCGCGGTCAGCGACGGAGTTGTTGCCATGATGTTTGCTCCCTATGAAAGCGTACCGATGTACCGAATAAGCACGATGCCTGAACCACCGGCGCCAGAGCCGCCACCGCCACCCCCGCCGCCACCGCCCAGGTTCGCGACCCCGTTGCCGCCAGTTCCAGCGGCAGCGGCACCAGCAGCGCCGCCACCATCGCCGCCCGCGGCGCCCGCGGCGCCACCACCGCCACCACCACCGCCGCCATATGCAAGATTGGCGCCAGAATAATCGCAATATTTTCCTGCGCCACCAGCCCCGCACGTTCCAGCCACAGCGTTAAAGCCAACTTGACCGGCGCCGCCACCGCCGCCGCTCGCGGTCGCGCCCGAGTTGACACCATTGCCGCCCGCATAACCTTGGCCGTCTGTCCCGGTGCCGCCTGTCGTCCCGCCGGAATAACCCCACGAACCACCGCCGCCCGTCCCGCCGTTGCTCCCGTTCCCGCTGATCGAGCCGCCATACCCGTCACTCGCTCCACCGCCACCGCCGAGGGCCGTTGACCCGAGCGCGGTCGTGTTTCCTCCGTTGAGCCCGTTCGCCGCTCTCGAGGTTGCGCCAGCGCCACCGCCGCCGATAACGATCGCATAGGCACCGGGCTCGACTGTGGCCGTGGCGAATAGCGCGCCTCCACCTCCACCGCCGCCGCCATATCGTCCGGCTCCGCCGCCACCACCGACAAGGAAACATTCGACATCACCGCCGCCGCTGGTGACGGTGAACGTCCCGTCGCCTGTAAATTCGCGCACGATGTAATCGCCGACCTGCGTCGCTGTTCCGCCTGTCGCCCACACGTTTTGCGCAGGCGGTGGCGGCGGCGGCGCGCCGAGATACCGAATAATCACGACGCCCTTACCACCGTTGCCGCCCGCATAATCCGTCCCGCCGTTAGAATAATTGCCGCCGCCGCCGCCGTTGCCGGTTCCGGATGCGCCGGCCACACCCGGCAACTCCGGCCCGAAGATTTTTCCACCGTCGCCGCCTGCGCCATAGGTAACAGCAGAACCAGACAACGAGGACGAAACGCCGGGGCCACCGGTGCCGCCCGTTCCCACAAGTCCGTTTGACCCAGCGCCACCAGCACCACCGCCACCGCCGCCGCCACCGTTGACGGCCGAGGCATATCCCGCGCCGCCGACAGATCCTTGTCCGCTTGTCGCGGCCCCGCCAGCATTGCCGCCGCCAGTTGAGGGCGGCGTAATGCCTTGCGCATTTCCACCGCCACCCGAGCCGCCATTACCTCCCGTTGTGGACGCTCCGTTGTACGCTCCACCATAACCGCCACCGACGGCGGTGATTGTTTCGAACGTAGAATCGCCCCCCTTCGTTCCTGGGGTGGCGCGATTCCCTGACCCTGCCGGCGCACCGGCGCCACCCTCGCCAACTGTTACCGTGTAATCACCAGGCGCAAGCGGGAAGTCGTAGGCGCCATTTGTGAGTAGGCCACCACCGCCACCACCACCGCCCGCGATCGGGCCACCACCGCCACCACCACCGATGACCAGGTATTGCGCGAATCCGTTTCCGGTTTCCACATGGAGCGTGCCGCTGGCCGTGAACTTGTGGACCGTGTAGTCGCCGTCCGTCGTAATCGTGCCGCCGGTCGCGTATGGCAAAGTCGGAGCGCCAGTCAAGTAACGAATAATGACGACACCGCTGCCGCCCGCACCGCCGGTGTTATAAGCCGCACCGCCACCCCCACCGCCACCGCCAGAATTGGCCGCGCCGTTCGCTCCGACGGAGGCAGCACCACCAGCGCCGCCTCCACCGTTGCCGCCGGTTCCGCCGGTTCCCGCGGCATTGCCACCACTAGCGCCACCGCCTGCGTAATAAGTTGCTGCGCCGCTGATGTTGTAGGACCTGCCGACTCCGCCATTGCCGCCACTTGTCCCGTCGCCATTGGCGCCCGCGCCGCCCGCGCCGCCGCCGCCACCGCCGCCGTAGGCGGGCGCGCTGAAAGCGGAACAGACGCCACCGGCATAACCGTAACCGGTAGCGCCGCCTGAATCTGCCTGCGTAGCTGCGCCGACAGCGCCGGTATAATTGGCCCCACCACCGGAACCGCCGGCAACGCCAGAACCGCCGGAGCCACCGGAATAATTGCCGCCGCCGCCTCCGCCGAGCGCCGTGATGGTGTCAAAAGTTGAATTCGCACCGCTGTCGGCGGGAACGGAAGTATTGCCGCCGCGGCCTGCACCGCCAGCCCCGACCGTCACCGAATACGAACCAGGCCCGACCGCCCGCACCGCTTGATAGACAAGGCCGCCAGCGCCACCGCCGCCGCCGCCACCGTTTCCAGAACCGCCGCCGCCGCCGCCCGCGACAACGAGGCATTCGACGTTGCTGCTGCCACTCGTCACCGCGAACGTGCCACCCGCGGTGAACGTGTGCACCGTGTACGCGCCGTCTGTCGTGATTGTTCCGCCGGTTGCCATCATCCCGGCGGGCGCAAGCGCAGCCGACACCGCAAGTGCCATCGCGTTGAGGCAGCCTGGTACGGTCATTTGATGTCTTTCAAGAGCGCGCAGGTCGCGCGCGTGGCCGACTCGACGTAATAGGTGAACACGTCCACCGCGCCCACCGCTGTCGTCAACGCCGGCACGGTGCCGCCTGGGAATTTCCAGAATGCGTTGTATGCCAGGGTTTTCGCCGCGCTGGCGTGCTGCGTGATTACGATGCACCCCGATTGCCCTTGCACCGGATTGGACGGCGCCGAAAGCGTGGAATTCTCCGTCATGGTCATGGTGAAATTGTTGCCGGTGTCGAGGTCGATCGCCGTCGCCCCGGTTGTCGAGGTCAGTCCGGCCGGTGCCGCGCCGCGTTGCGCCTTCGTCCACACTTGCACCAGGTCGAGCTGCGCCAAGGCCGCAAGGGACACCGCAGCCTCTTTAAGTAGCTTACCCGTCACCCCATCGAAAAGGGCCAGGCGTCCGTCCGCCGAACTTGCAGGCCCAACTACATCCCCGGTCCCTGTGCCGTCCGCACCAGCCGGCCCGGTTGGCCCTGGTACGGTCGAATCCGCACCCGTCGCCCCGGTCGGGCCTTGCGGCCCTGTGTCGCCTGTGTCACCTTTCAATCCAGAAAGCGCCCCGCCTGGCCCGTTGCGATGATCCTCGATCGCCGTGACTACGCCGCCCGCCGTGGTGAGCTTGTAGACGCGCCGGTAATTTACCGTGTCGTCCCAATTTGTCGCCGCCGCGCTCGCGCTGAGTATTCCCGTCGCCACCTCAATGACGACATAATTCGTCGCTGCGTCGGTGAGCGTCAATGTCCCGGCGGCAATTTCGAACCCGCCCCATCGCCCGCCAAAATAGCCCCAGGTCAGCGCGTTCGTCGTGACAGGATCTTTCGCGTAGACCGTCGCCCAGTCCAGCACTTCGAAATTTTCATTTATCTGCACCTCGGGCGAAGCTGATGCGTTGATCGTTTGCAGGTTCATGCAGCTCGCTCCAATGGATAGCCACGGCCGACGCTGGCCGAGATTTGATACAGTCTGTAATGCACAGCGTCGCCTGGCGTAAGCCCGTCGGCGGCTTGCTCGGCGGCGGTGTAGACGGCCGCGCCAACGGCAGCGCCGATCGTTCGCACCACTGTTGCGTAGGTGCCATCGGCGTAAATGTCCAGCGCGTAGGCTTCTACCTCCTCGCCCAAAGGCACGCTAATTCCGAGTGTCCCGATAATGCGCACGTCGAACCGGGTACGCCGTTGCCAGGTGAAGGCAATGTTGTTCGAGGCATCGCGCTTGGCGCGCAAGTCGAACGGCGAAAAAGGTTTGAGCCCGACCGCGATGTCCGTGAACGCCTCGGCCGTCGCGCTACTTAACGCGCCGCCCAGGGTCACGCCCTTGTAAAAACGGGCAAGGCCGATTTCGCTATTCGTCATCGCGATTCGCCGCATCCCGTTCGCGGAAAGCGCGACGCACCGTTCGCTTGCTGCGTGACCCGCCATCGCCCACTCGGTGCCGCGCCCGCCGCGCAGCAATCCAGTCAGCTTGTATACGCCAGAGGAGATGAGCGTCGCCGTGCGGTATTGGATGAACTCGGCCCCGATCATCATCGCGTTGATGGCCTGGCTGTTTAGAAGCGCCGCGCGCGTGGTGCTTTGCAACTGGCCGAGCCCGACGTCGACCGTGACGCTGTTTTGTTCGTCAAAAATTCGGCCACCGTTCCACGCGCCGAGTGTCGTCGTGCAAGTGCCGAACACGGCGGGCAAGGGGATGGTCGCCTTGCGGACGTACTCCACATCGTCAACGCTTTGGAAAATCGCCGCGCCAGGCCACGCCGCCGTGTCACCCTTCGCCGCCGCATAAAACCCGGCGTCGTTGTCTGCTTCGGCCAGTATTGGAATGTCCATCAATTCCATCAGCGTTACCGGAGGAAACAGCACTTCCGAGCTGGAAATGTAATCAACGCTGGTCACCCCTGGGGACACGAGAACCGACGCGGAATCTACAACGGCCTCGAAGTCCAGGACCGGGTAAGAATCAGTTTTTTTCACCAGACGAAGGCGGAAGCTCTCGCCGTTGACGCCGGCCACCGTTACCACGTCGGTCGGTTCCAGGCGGCAATAATTGCCGAGCAGTTTGATTGTCGTGCTTACCACGCTCGCCGCTTGATCCGCGAGCATCGTGTCCGCAATGGCCTTGGCTTCGCCAGGCTCCATGCCGAGCGCCATTTGCACCGTATTGACGGTGCCCGATGCCGCGCTTATCAGCCTGTCGCTGTATTGTGTGTCGGTCTGGTAGTCGTCCAGAATGTTGATGTACGTCAGCGCGATCTGCGCGGGGATCTCCAACTCGTTCGCTTGCAACAGGGGCAAGGGTTCGGCCTCGCCATCCCCGCCGCTTGCGCCAAGGTCCGCGTAAGGGATGTCCGCGACCGAGGCCACACCGCGAGGGCGGAAGTAGATTTTGTCACTCACAACCATTTCGAAAAAGAACGCCGACATCAAAAGTTCGAGCGCCGTGCGCGTCGGCGCTATTTGCGAAATGCCAAGCGACGCGACTTTGCGGGTAATGCTAGATAACGCGGCGGCATCTACCTGCGAAGCCAAAAGGTCCGCGCGCTGGCACAGGGTCTCTACTGCCACCTTAACGGTCGGCGGCCCTTTTAGAATCGTCGGCGCGCTTGCCATCCACGGCAAGTATCCGGTCGGCGGCGCGTATACGTAATAGGCCGGGTCGGAAATAATCGTGCACCCCGAACCGTACTTCCATTGCTGCACCATCCCGGCCGGACCCCATGAGCCTGTGATACCGGTGAAGGCAATTCCCTGATCGACGCCATTTATCCAAAGGCCGAGCGTCCCCGCGTCAAGATCGAGCAACAAACTGGCGCGGCATCCTTGTAAATAGTTGTAGTTGGAAAAATGCGCTTGAACCCCGTTGTGCATCTTGTAGGCGCCCGAATAGTATCCGCCGCCCCACACCGGAAACAATCCATAGGAATTTTCATTTTCGCCGAGGATATGGCTGCTGTTGGCCGGCCAATCGTTCGGTCGCCAGTTCTCGTTGCAGATCCCGAGCCCGCCTGGATTGTCATATAGGGCGAATTCGCAATAATATTTTCCGGTCGAATGAAAAACGGTCGGCGCTGCCGAGCCCCACGCATACGTCACCCAGGGGCCAGTCACATATAGGTTTGAATTCGGCTTCGCCCACGGCGGCACGATGTCGTAGCCATACCTAAAATTCGCTTCGCCGTTTGTCCCCTTCGACGTATCGAACGTCGCGAACCCGGCACCGTAGACCATGCCCGCCGCCACCACCTCGAACGTCAGATTCGGAACCTGGCCGCCCTGCCCGAGTTTCAGCCCTTCGATGAAAACGGAACCGCGCCCACGATAGGCCGGGGCATTGCCGATTCCGACGGCCGCCTCGTATGTTGGATCTGGAAGCTGGTCGTCGGCGCCTGTATAAACCGTCAGGCGCGTCCACTTGTTCGACACCACGCTGGCCGCGAGGCTTGATTCCGTCGCGTCCGAATCCGCCGTCCAGATCAATTCGCCATTCATCCAAATGCGGGCGATGCCGATAATCTCGTTGTCGGTAAGGCCAATCAGGCAATCCATGTCGTAGCTGATCGTGGAGCTTGTGACTTCGGTGCCGCCGCCGCCACCCTTGCCGCCGCTGCTCGTCGTCGTCGTGGTCGTCGTCGGCCGCCGATCTGTGTTCCACCACATTTGCCCTGCGATAGCCGCCGAGCCCAGGAGGAAAGGAATTGCCTGGCCGTATTCTGAGCCGGTAATTCGCAAATCCATCAATTGCTGCTGCTCGCCCTGGATTTTTTGCGTCGGACTTCCAACAAGGGCGCCGCCCAACATGGACCCGATCGACCACCCCAAAGCCGTGCCGACGCCGGGGACAATGGAACCGATGACGGCACCTGCCGCCGCAAGAACAAGCTGTGCCATTACACTACCCCCGGCAAGCGATACGCTGCGACAAAGCGTTGCGTGCGGCTCAACATCAATCTTGTTTCGATCACGCGCGGAGGCGACGCGTTGTTCGCGGCGTGAATGATGGAAAGGCCGCCGTGCGGGTAGTCGCCGAGGATCCCCAGGTGTTGCGGGTGTTGATCGACGACCAGCAGAATCGCGTCACCCGGTTTCATTTCCGCCTGACTAATCCGCGTCATGTTGGCGTCGCACCACTGCACCATGCTGTGGCCGTCCGGTGTTGGGGTATAGGCGGGCACATCGAAATCCGGCGCAACCAGGCCGAGTTCCCGCCCGACACAAATCAAAAGGCCGGAGCAATCCATGCCGACTCCAGGTAGACGGCTCATGTGATGGAACGGCGTGCCAATGTAGCTGCGCGCGACGCGCATTACGTCTGCTCGGGTCGTCATTGCGCCGCCGCCGGTTTGATTAGACTGTTGACGCCCATGCGATGCGGTTCCCCAACGAAATTAAGCACGTTATTGAATTTGACGCGGCAATCCTCCTCAAGACGCTTTCTGCAACCGGCGACGACCCGGTATGTCCAGCCATAGTTCAGCGCCCCGCTCATTGGCTGTACAAGCTCGAACGTGCCGCCAGCCACAAAGGTTTTGATTTTGGCGGAGCGCCCGGCGAAGGTGCCGGCAAGGAACGTAATTTCCCCTTCGTCAAACCACCCGGTCGCCTCGGTGCGGGCCGAATCCCTGAGTGTCGAATTGCTTATCCACGCGGTGATCGTGCCGGTGTACGTGAACCCCGTCACGTCCTTGCGGCACCTGGCATCGCCCAGGCGCGCCCGGCACGTTTTGCTGCTTGCGTCCCCGACGGGCTGTTGAATGTATTGGCGCAAATCGCGCAGTTCCGCGATCACAGAATTCTGCAAAAGCTGGAATTCGCCAACCGTCCCGGCGAGTAGCGTGTCGATCCCGTCGCCCAGAGCCATCCAGTTGTAGCGGAAAATCAGGAACGCGGCGTTACGCCACACCCCGCCGAGCACGTCCGCCGTGGTGAACGTGGTCCCGTCGTGCAAGGTGGACAGCTCTAGGTTGCCGACTGCGGCGTCCGCGGCAATTACGATGTCGGTCGCGTCAAGCCCAGGGTCCGCGCGATAGGTGACGCCGCCGATCACGTCGTCGAGGTCGTGGGAAGTGAACCCGAACACTACGCTATCGGTGCGGGTGATTTTGAGCGCGATCGCGAGCGTTGTTGACCGCGTAGCAATGTGCGCCGCGAGCGCCGCCGGCAGGGTTTTCATAGGCGAATCTCGACAATGGGAATTGCCGTCCAATCGTAAAGTTTGTAGGCGATCCATTGCGGCAGCATCTTGTCGATATTGAACCGGCACGGAATGTCGAACTGCCCTTGCCATCCGGTAGGATTGGCGCCCGCGGTGCGCGTGACAATGCCGGTTGTCATGTCCACGGTGTACGTGCCTCCGCCAGTCACCACCAGGCCGGCGGCCACCGGCTTCGATATTCGCTTTGGAGTCGCCAGCGCGCCGAACGTGTACATTTTGTGCATCTGCCACGTTGTATCCGTCGTGATGACAGTCAACGCCCCCTGGGCGCCGATGGCCTGGTAGTCGCTGAAATTCTTGAACCGGAACCCCTTGTGCATTCCAGCAACGCCGTGGAAAAACGCCAACAGGTCGTCCAGTTGGGCTTGGTTGCGCACTCCGTAGGACACGTCGCCCTCGCAAAGCGGGTATGACCAGTTTTGGTTGCGAACCTCCTTGCCGCCAAGGTTGCGCGCGACGGCCGTGGAATAGGCTGGCCCGAAATGCGCCCCGGCGGAAATGCTCTCGGGAAAGCGCGGCGTTTCGATAAACTCCATTTAGTTGTTCCTCGCCATTGCCCGCTGCACACCTTGACCCGCCGCCGCCGCGATCTGCGCTTGCGATCTCCGGTCGGTCGCCCCGGTAATGTGGAACACATTGGTGACGTTGACGCCCGCACCATTCGGCATGATGTTTCCAGACGAACTCGGGATGAATAGTTCCGGGCCGCGCTCGCCGACCATATACGGGGTGCCGGCAGTTACCGAGCCGCCCGAGGCTTTGAAAAAGGCGTCCGCTACAGGCGCCGCGGCCTGGGTGCTTGCCCCGAATAGATTTCCGAGCAACGAACTGAACCCGCCCGCGTTTTCGCCCATTGCCTTCGAAAGAGGGGCGAGGATGCTTTGCTTGATCGCGACGCGCGTGATGTCCGCGATGATGGAATTCGCGAGCGATTTGAAATCCATCTTACCGGTCTGCGTGAAGTTGACCAGCGCATCCTCCATATTCTGGAAAGCGCGGGTGAACAGGTCCTCGGTTTGCTTGGCGATGTTTTGCGATTCGTCGTAGTAATTGCGAAGCGCCTCGCTGGCCCCGTTCGACCATTCGGCTTGACTGGCGTTGATCGCCTTTGTGCGCTCCGTGTACGCAGCGATTTCCTTCGTATAGGTGTCGTTGACGACGGCGAGGTATCTATCGAACGTGTCCCGGTCAATCTGCCCGCGGCGCAAATCCCCTTCCAGCCCTTGGCGCGATGTGGTTTGCTTGTCCTCGATCACCCCGATGCCGGCCTGGTCGGCGCGGAATTTCGCGCCGCGGCCGATCCCCGCTATCTCGCGGGCGTTCTGCTTGTTGATCGTGTCGATGTACGCTTGCGCCGCCTCCGTGGCGTCGATGTAGGACTGCGCGATCTTTTTGTTCGCGGCGGCCTCTTGAATACCGTTGATCTCGATATTGGCAACGGCGTCAGCGCGCACCTTCGCAAGCCGCGCCTGCGCATCGGCAATCTTGCGATCGTTCTCGATCTTGTCTTTTCCGACGAGCTGTTCGCGCTGTAGGCGCTCGATCTCCTGCTGGATCGCCGCCTCTTGCGCTTGGCTGTTGATGTTCAGGAACCCGAGTTTCGAGGCGTAGTATTGTTTTTCGTCGATGAGGTTTGCAGCGCGCCTCGCCTCCATGATCTTTTCGGCGTTGGCGTACGCGCCGATAGTGGCCTCGCTGCGTTTCTTGATCTGGTCGATGTCGTAGGTGAGCTGCGCCTTGGCTTCGGCAGCAGCAGCCGCCGCCGCTTTCCCGGAGTCCTTTTTTTGCGCCCCTTCGAAATCGAGCTTGGGCCGCGAACCCGGCGGTGCTTTGGTGAAACCGAAACCGGACGCCGCCTTCGTCTCGCGTTCGGCAATGCGCGCTTCGAGGAGCGATCCCATCGTTGGCCGCGCCAGGGTCTTCTGTATGTCGGCGTCCGCTTCGGCCAAGGCCGCAACGGCCAGCTTTATTTCGCCTTGGAGCAGGAAAGACTTGGCTGCCTCCCATCCCCCGATCGACTTGCCAACAACGAGGAAAGAGCGCGCAACTCCGTCAAACATATCAATAAGGAAGGCGAGCGACCTGGACGCGGAGTTGGCGAAGTCTTGAATCGCTGTACTGTTCTTGAGGTCCTTCGATCCAGTTTCGACGCCGGCGATTCCCTTGAGCAAGTCAAGGAACGCGCCGCTCAGATCGTTGTACGCCGGGATCATATCGGTCGCGATGGCCGAGGCATACAGGCTGATCTGCGCGTGCAGCCGCTTCTGCGCGTCCGAGTATTCGTCTGCCTTGCGGATCTGTTCTTCGGTGAGGATGACTTGCCGCCCGCCCTCCGCCCCAAGTTCCTTGAGGAAGGGCAGCATTTCGGCGCCCGCCTTGCCGAATAGCGCCATTACGACGGCCGTCTTTTGCGTTCCGTCCTCGAATCCCGCAAGCGCCTTGGCGATGGTTTCGAATTGATCGGCAGGAGCCAACTGCTTGAACTTGCCCAAATCCAGCCCGAGCGCCGAGATTGCAGCGCCTGCTGCCTTGGAATCGTCGTCAACACCGGTGAGCGCCTTGCTCAGTTTCGCCGAAGCGCCGACTACGGCCTCCATGCCAATACCGCCGACGGCGGCGGAAACGGCAAGCGATGCAATGTTCTCCGAGGTGTCGCCGATTTTCTCGGCCATATCCTGAAAGTCGCCGGCCTTTTTGACCAGGTGGTCTAGCGCCACGGCAGCGGCGATGAATCCGGTGGCGGCTGCCGCCCCCAACATGAGCAAGCCGCGCCGCGCCTCCTGCCCGATGGTGACCCATTGTTTGTGCCGCTCGGTCATCCTCAAGGCCGCGTCGGCTGCTTTCAATTGCGCCTCGGTTGCTCCGCGCAGGCCGAGCTTGAGCAATTCGGCTTCGCGCGCAGACTTGCCGATGGTCTGCGACTGGATGCCGAGCGCGCGCACATATTTGTCGATAGACGCGCTGGTGCCTTTCGTCACATTGGACGCGGCGATCCCGAGACCCGCGAGCGAGCGTTTCGCGTCCTCTAGCCCAGCCTTGAGCTTGGTAGAGTCTGCCGATACCTCGATGACTCCCCTGCCGATTACGTCGCTCATGCTGGATCCCTCATGTCTTGCTCCGGTTTTCGCGCATCGTGGCGAGCGCGGTTTCTTCCATCGTGCGCAGGCTCTCGAACAGGCCAAGGCGTTCGCTGGCGGGGATGCCGATCATGCGCATCACCAGCGGGACCACGTTGTAGTCGAGGCCCACCGCGCCCACCGCCCCGATTCGCCATTGCGTTGACATAGCGACGAACACCTCGACCGCCCGCGCGTTGTCGGGCCAGATTTCGGTTTCCGGTGTCGCCTCCTCCAACGTGAGGCCAAACGCCTTCGCCTCTGCCGCGCTCGGCCCAGGCGTGTAAAGCGCGACCGAGGCGGCTTTTAGTTTTTTAGTTTTGACTGGATGAGCTGGTCGACATAGACGCGGTACGTCGAGAGCGCCGTGCCGATATAATTTTCGAGCAGCGTTTCGACGTTTTCCCTGTTGAACGGATCCTCGAGATCCCATCCCTCGACCATTTCCATGAACGAGTCGATGTCGCCTTTGTCCGAGCGCGACTTGATCCATTCGTCGAGCACCGTCTTCGTTCGGTGCTTGAACACGAATTCGATGGGCACTTCTGGCCCACCGGCCACAGGAATCCCAACCTTCGCGCGGAAGGTGGGGTTTGCAACGAGCTTGAGCTTTGCCATCAGGCAGCCGCGTAGCGAACGGGCTCGGCCAGCAGCGACAGCGTGACCTCGACGGCCATAATCTCGTTGACGGTGAGCGACGGCGTTTTGTTCAGGCTGATGTAGGCGTTGTAGAGCAGCACGGCGGCGCTCGGCAGCGTGATCTTCACCGCGCGCGGCAAGCGGTCGTCATTGGCCGCTGCAGCCAGGATGAAGCCTGCGAGCGTGGGATCGTCTGCGATGCTGAAACTCAGGCCGGCCGCGTTTTTGAACGTCGGGATGCGTTTCTTGGCGTCCGCTTCGAGGAGCTGATAGTCGAGGAATTGCTGCTCGCCCCCGCTGCTGGAACTCGACAGAATTTGCGAGAGTTGCGTCCAGGTCAGGATTTCCCGGATCGTGCCCGCGCCGCTCGCTGCCGGATAGATCGACGTGAGTGACGTGTCGATGCCGACCAGCGGAATGTCGTCGGCGACGGGCACGCCAGCCTTGACGATCTTGTCGGTCAGTCGCGTCCAGCCGCTTGTAACTTCCATGAAGTCGCCGGCCGCAATCGTATGACCGACAGCGAGCGATGCGATGCCGGGGTTGGCGTTGCTGATTCCGGTCATTACTTTGGCGGCCCCATAGGACGCCGCGATTGCTACGATTGAACCATTGGGAAGCGAGATCATTCGAGTGTTCCTTTCATCAGGACATAAAAAAAGCCGCTGATTAAGCGGCCAGTGGGATCGCCCGAAGGCGGGTTAAAAATCTATGACGTGTGCCAAAAACTGAAATCTTGCATCGTTCCGAAAAGCCCCGTGTCGGCCTCATACACGGCCACAGGCGCCCCCAGGACGGTTGTCCCGAGCGCGGTATAGGCGCGCAGCGCGTCCTCGACTGAGCGCGACAGGGCAGCCGCGCCGTCCCTGGTGGCGTCCCAGCCGTTAACCTGGAACCGAGCATTTTTTTTCGACGGCACGGTCGGGTCGATGAAGTTCACGCCGACGCCGCCGACCTGCTGAAACGTGATCCGCGGCAGCGTCGTCACGTTGGCCGGCGCGATGTCGCGGTACACCCGGCTGTTCACCAGGTTCTTGAGCGCCAGGAATATGCTCGCCTCGACTGTCATGTCGGCAATCCCATCGTGCCATCTGAAAGTCGCTCGGCCATGCGGGCCTTTCCGGCAGCGATGGCCCGCTGCACATGGTCCCAGGCGGGCCGGATGAATGGGTGCGCTGGCGCGCGCGAGTGACCGTATTCGAGCAGGTGCCAATGCGGGGCCTTCGATTTGTTCACGCTCACGCGGTACACCTTGACATACTGCGATGAACGGTCGGCCGCGTACACGCGATAGATTGCATTGTTCAAGGTGCCGGTTTTGACGCCCGGCGGGTCCAACGGCATCCCGGTTTTGCGCGCGCCGGATGTATTGAGCTTCACTTCGTCATAGATCACGCGAGCCATAGCGGCCGCCCCACTGAATATCACGCTGTCCTTGATGCTGGCCTCGAACTTGTCCAGGTCCGCAACCAGGTTGCCGGTCAGCTTCGTCTCGATGTTCAGCATCGTTCACCCCGTCAGGATCTGAGACACCGGCAGCGTGAGATATTCGCGCCCGCTTTTTGGATCAGGCAGAACTCCCTCGACCTGGTAAATGTCAGCCCCGTCCACCACGCGCATGCTCGGCTTGATGTCGGCCAGATAACGAATCTTCACCGTCGCCGTAACCTTCGACTGCGATGCGGCGGCGGCGATGAACTCGCGCGCGGACAGCGGGCGCACCTCGGCCCAGACGGTTGCGAAGGTGTCCCAACTTTCTGTGATGATGCCGGTGCCGGCGTCCTGCGCGCTTACCAGCGATTGAATCTGCACCGAATGAGACAATTTTCCAGCTTGCATTTCAGACACCCATATTTTTGCGAAACTTGCCGAGGAGATACCGCACGCCCATCGGCAATTCAGCTCTCGCGTTTTCGTCCACGGCTTCCCGGTTTGCGAACCAGTGCGCAATGCAAAGGTGCATCGCCTGCCTGATCGGCTCGGGCACTTCCTCGGGCGGCGAATCGTCGGACGGGTAACCGACCGTGTAGCGCACGCGCACCGAGTCCACGTCCGTGCGCGCTGACGGCCAGGACACGCCGTAGGCCAGCAGCAGTACTGACGCCCTTGCGTAGTCGCTGAAGCGGTATTGATCTGCTGCAAGCACGGTATCCACGCCGTCCGGGTCGAGATACTTCACCGACACGATGGAGCGTACCGGCCCGCCTGGCAGGTCGATAACGGATGCGAACGAGTTGCCGGCGATTTCCAGCGTTTTCGCTACCAGCGAAATTTCCAGTTCTTCCTCGCACGCCTGCCGCGCGGCCTTGATCAGCTTCGTGATGCGCGCGGCCTCGACGTAGGCAGGCGGCGAATTCGTATCCATTGCTGCGCGCACATTTTCACCAGCCTCGGCCAGGCTGATCGGCTCGGTCGTGCTTTCGGTGATGATCTTCGGTGTCATGCTGCAATCCTCTCGAAAGCAAGCCACGTATTTTCAACATGAACAATCTGCGCTCCCGCAGCGTGAAGTTCATCCAACACTTCGCGCACATCTACCGTTCCCAGGTCGTGATAGTCGTGCCAGATCACAATACCGCCAGGTCGTGTCACAGCCCGCGCCAATTCCGTGTCGTGCAAAATAGCATCGCGACTATGGTCTCCATCGATGAACACCGCGTCGCATGGGTCAAGGTCGGATGCCGATAAGTCGAAAGAACCGCGCGGACGCAGGATCAACTCGAATCTCGGATCATCGGCAGCCAACTCGCCCGGCCTGTCTGGAACCTCGTCACGTTGGACGCGCTTGGCGGGAATGTAGCCTTTCGGAACGTCGATTCCTTGATAGCGTTCGATCCCCTGAACATTGCGCAGAATTGCCTTTGCCGTTCGTCCGGTATTGCAGCCAAATTCAAGCACTCCCTTTGGCTTGGAGCTTGCGACCAGCGCAATCAATGCCTCAAGCTCGCCCGGATTCATGTACCGCATTGGTAGGCCGGATAGGTCAACCGATATAACGTCAAGCTGCGATTTGTTGGCGGTCGGCAATGGCATCAAGAAACTCCGTTAAGTACCGCTCAGCGCGTGGCATGTCGATTTGCTTCCGGCAGGCGTGCATCTTGCTGAAACATTCGCACGGCGTGATCGGCTGTATCCAATGGCAACGCGGGTCGCCGTGGTCATACAGGCGCGCAGATTCGTGACCGCCAAATACCGCTACCAGCGGCGTCTCGACCGCCTGCGCCAGGATGATCGCAAAGCCGGGGGAGCAGAACACAAGCCGCGCCTGCGCGGTCAATGCCGCCAACGTTTCGAAATCAAGCTCGCCACGGTGGCATTCGGCGTCGGCGCCAATGTCCTGCCCGACCATCCATTCCTTTCGTGGCTCCAAATCGGCAACGGAGACCAAGAAACGGCCTTTTCGGGCGATCTGAGCCAGTTGCGCGTAGGCTGCATAGTCCGGGTTGCGTTGTGCACATCCTGCCCATTCGGTGCGGTCCACCAGTGGCCGGTAGATCATCAACGGCTTGCCCGGCTGCCACTTATCGAGCCATTCCTGCGCCTTTTCCTGCCAAGCGTCAGGAATTGGCAGCCGAAAGTCAGCCGGAACCACCTTAACCACGCTATTCGCCGCCATCGCCCCAAGGAAGCTCCCGGTGGCGCGGATTTGGTCGTGGCTGTACCAAATTCTCTGCGGCATAACCGCTGGCGGCTTGCCATGAGCGTATTGCCCAACCTCGCGCTTCGCGTTCTTGGCCTGCGTCCGTAAAGCTGTAGCTTTAGGCACCAGATGCACCGGCAGATCGTGAAAAACTGAGGGCCAGGGCGTTTCCAGCCAGACTTCGTGCGTCTGCACCAGTTTTCGCACAATTGCGCGCTCGTGCAGGTTGTCTCCCAAACCGTGCATCCCTTGCAGGTACAGCGGCGGCTTGCCAGGGATCAAAGCCTTGTCGATCGGCAGGCGTTCAAAACAGGTAATAGCCGTCTGCCGCGTAGCGTTGACTACCTCCACCCCACGCGCCCGAAGATCAATGCCGAGCTGCACCATCCGCCGCGTCCACTCCGGCATCGTGCCCAGGTTCGGCAGCCCGCCTTCGTGGTCGCCGTGATGATGGCTTTCCCCGCCAGGACCTCTCTGCATGTCATAACCGAGCAGGATGATCCGCGCTGCGCCCCACAGGTAAGCCAAGCCGATCGCCTGGTAGCCGCTATTTAGTCCGGTGTGAATCCGTCCCGGCTTGGTCGATAGGCCAGGCTCGTCAACCGCCTCGACATAATTGATACCCGCCATCCGTTCGGCGCACGTCCATAATTCGCTTGTCGTCTGTTCCGCCTCTGCGCCGTACACTCTCCACCAGCGAGCATCCGAGGCATAGAGCACATCCGCCCACGGCGCTTTCCGAAACGTCGTACAGACCGCGATTACATGCCGGTCTTGCGGCGCTTGCCCTCGCCATGTTTTGGTAAGTGCAACGTCTGCGTCGGTGAGTGATGGGCCGCTTGCAAGGCAGACAACGGTCGACCCGCGCCATCGTCCGCCACTTTTCCCACGACTTCCTTGTTCGATTGAGTTGTGAGCTTGATGCGTACCAGCCCGGCGCGCTCAAGGTCCCGTGCAAGACTGTTCTCAAGCATGATGGGCCGACCCTCGTTCGCGCTTATGCGACCGTGTACAAAATCGGTGAGAGGAACTACTTCAACTTGCATGTGCGCATCTCCAGAAAAAAAGCCCGCCAGGCAATCACGCCCGGCGGGCTTCGTCATGCCACTGCGAATTACGACCCGACCAGGTCGGCGTTCTTGACGAACGCTTCCGGCCGATAGGTCGCCAAAGCGAGGCGCTCTTCGCAGCGAATGGTGATCATGTTCTTCACGAAATCGTCTTCGTTTTGCGTTGCGATCACCACGTTGATCTCTTCACGATCGAAGAGTTGAGCGCCCATCTCGAACGCGCCGACGAGGGCGGTATCGACGGTCATCGCTTGCGTTGTCACCGCCGGACGGCCCCACAAGGAGGGTGTCGCCAGCGATTGCGGGTTCGCAAAGATGTACGCGCCAGTGCTTTCTTTCGTCAGCTCGATCGCAGCCCAGTCCGCCGGATTGAGAACGATTCCGGTTGCAGGGTACTCGGCGAGTTCCGACTGGAGAAGCATCAGCCGCAACACGTCGATTTTGGTCGGCGACGCAACCACAATTGGCGCGCTGTACGCGGTGGCTTGCGTATAGATGCCGTTCAGGTTGTTGCCGGAGCCAGAGCCCTTCAGCAACTGCGCCTCCTCCACCAACTTCAGGCCGTAACGCAAGCGGCCGTCGATGTTCGACTGGAGTTGAAGGAAGTCATCCAGGATCTGCTTCGATGCCTTGATGAAATGCGCGACCGTAACGACAGGCGACTGCACCCATTCGTAGGTGATGGTCGATTCCGGCTTCTTGACGGTCTCCGAAACCGTTGCAGCATTGTTGGTAAAGCCCGTTTCCCGAACATAGGAGATCATGTTCGATCCGGTGCGGCCCGGAGTGATGAGATCGCGCACGCGCAAACGCCGCTGTGTGCCCGGGACCAGGGGCTGTTGATCGGGCGCAACGCCAACCGTCGTAGTGTTGGTCGTATCGACGCTGGTGATCGCGGCCTTGATCTGGTAGAGGAACCCGGACTGAACCGAGCGCATCCCACCGGACTCCAGCCACGCCTTGAACTCCGGCGACTCGGTAACATGCGCACCGAGCGAACGCACCGCGGCGATCTCATTGGCGCCGCGCCTCGCCGCTTTCTGCTCGACCTCGAGCAGCCGCGCCTGCAGCTCGCCCTGCTTGATCAGCAGTTCGTCAACTTTCGGCTTCATTTCCGCAGACATGTCGCCGTGTTTCTTGGCCTCGGCCAGCGCTTTTTCACCGGCCTCCTTGACCTGGTCGCCGATCTTTTTCAGTTCGGCCTTTACATCGTCGATCGTAAATTCGTTTGGTGCACCCATGATGGGCTCCTTATAGCGAAAATGATTTGATTGCCAACATCAGTTCAGTTGCCTCGGCAGCGTTTTGCGTGCCGTTTCCAGTAGCGTTTTGCGTACCGGCCCCGGCAGCGCAAGGCGTGCCGGTCTTGAATTCTTGGAGCATGGCTCTGCGCTCGCTTCGGGGCATTCCAGCCTTCGCCAGCGCCATGTCGAGCAGAAAAGCCGCAACGCGGTCACCCTTGGCGTTCGCGTCCTTTTTCACTTCGTCCGCCGGCAGTAAGGCATCAGCGAAGCCTTGATCGACAGCCGCGGTTCCGCCAATCCATGTTTCGGCGTCCATCATTTTTTGCACGGCCTTTGCTTCAAGCCCGCTGCGCGCCGCATAGATGTCAGCCATCGCGGTGTCGAACGGCTCCAGCGTGTCGGCGATGTCGCGCAAATCCAGCCGGTTGCCGATTGCGACGACCCAAGTATCGTGAATCATCAGAAAGCCAGCACGCGCGATCAGCACTTCGTCGCCGGCCATCGCGATGATCGAAGCCGCTGACGCGGCAATACCGAGCACCTTTACCGTGACGCTGCCCTTGTGATCGCGGAGCAGGTTGTAGATCGCCATCCCCTCGAACAAATCGCCGCCGGGAGAATTGAGGTTGACGACCACATCCTTTTCCGCACCGATGGAGCGCAGCGCCGCGGCGATCCGCTTCGTTGTAACGCCTTCGCCGGTCCAGGGGTCTTGGCCGATGGGGTCCAGAATCGAGATAGTGTTATCAACAGCCGGCGCAGCCGCCATCAGGTCCGGCGTCCACCGCTCCAGCGCCTGGGGGGCAAGTTCCCACTGGAGGCCGTTAGGGCGCTCTATCTGTCTGGCTTGCGGCATGGTGCGTTTAAGCATGGTTCTACTCCTTGGCCGGAGAGCCGGCAGTTGTGGGTTCAATCCCGAGCCACGCCTTGAGCGCGTTCTGCGCACCCTGAGCAGCCGCATTGGTGCCTTGGTTCATGTCGTCAATGTCCACCATTGCACTCTGTACTGTGAGCACCGCGGCATTGCCGCCCATCGGCGCCAGGTTCTCAAGCTGCCGGCACTCGTCGCGGGTGTAGATTCCGACGTTGACCATGCTCGAATAGAACGCGGCGCGCGAGGTGCTGTCGGCGCGCAGCAGGCCCTCCAGGTTGAAACTGGCGAAATACGTTTTCCGCTCCACCGGCGTGAGCAGGTTTTTCCTCACCGCCTGCTCGATGCGCACGCACCAATGCCGCAGCGTGAACGTGAGAAACCAGATCATCTTTTGCTCAAGACCGGTGCCCCAGTTCGAGTCCTTGCCGCCGTGTCCGATCATCGCCGGATCGACGCGATACCAGCGGCACATCTCCTCGACGTTGAATGACCGGCTCGCCAGCAGTTCGGCTGACACCGGATCGAATCCGAGCTTTTGAAATCCGGTGCTTTTTTCGAGCACCATCACGCCGCCGGAATCGGAAACGCTCTTGACGTGCGCGCGGATCTCCTCGCGCTGCTCTTTTTTCAGAATCGCGTCCATCGTCACGATGCCGGGTGAGCGCATTGCGCCTTGGAACGTCTCGGCGCTCGCCTTGTCGGTCTCGATCGACGTGCCGAACACGTTTGCACCGTAGGCAATCGGCGACAACCCGAGCACGCCGTCGGTAGAAAACGCCGGGATGTGCATCAGGTTCGCTTCCGGGATAACCCGTTCCGCGCCGTCGCGGTAGCGATACTCCCATGCGCCGCTCGGCAGGCGGCGAATGATCATGCGCGCGGGCAGTAGAAAGTGCAGCGAGATGACCGACTTTCCGCTGCGGATTATCTCAATGTACGCATTGCCCCAGAGCAGCATTGAGGCAACCACTACCTCCCAAAACACGGCCGCCGTCATGTCGGCGTTCGGCTGATCGTGCAGAATCGTGTACAGGTCGTGCCCAGTTGCCGGCGTGCGCGATCCGTCTGCGTTGCGCTGATAGAAGCGAAACGGAAGCGTGGCCAGCGTCTCCGAGATTAGCCGCACGCACGCCCACACGGTCGCGAGTTGCAGCGCCTTATCCACACTGACACTCTTGCCGGTAAATGATCCGGTGCCCGCCCACTCGCGCCAGAATGCGCCATCCTGCAGGCTGATTGGCACGCCGAGCCAGCTTTGCAGCGCGGCCCGGATGGCGGACTTGATTCGGCCCGGACGCTTTTCTATGGTCTGCATCAATGTTTCGCCTATGCCATGATCGGATTTGCCAGGAAATCGTCGAGACTGCCTTCGGGTTCTGCCTGTTGCATCACGCCGATGGCCATGAACAGTGCAGCCGCATCGTCTATCTTGTCGGCGCTGCGCTTCCTGTCCGGCGCCATGTTCATGTTCTCGTCGCGCCGGGGCACCACGTTCGAAGCGCACCAGTTGAGCACCGCATCGCCTCCGTGCCGCAGGTTTCCAGAGAGATACAGCCGCTCGGTCTCAATCATTGCCGGGTGATACGACTTCGCCCCCTGCCTAAATTCTTCAAGCGGCAATTCTGCCGCCTGGAGCCGGTTCACCAGGTCGCGAAGATTCCAAGGGTCGTAAGCGATGACCTTCGGCGTGAATCGGTGGGCGAGTTCAACAATGTCTTTTTCTACAAACGCGTAGTCGATAACCTTCCCTGGAAGCTGCGTTATCAACCCCGCCGCCACCCATCCCGCATACGGCACTGTCCCGCGCTCGGTGCGCTGCGCAATGGCTTCAACCGGCACCCAGCGCCGGCCCCACGTGTAGACGATGCCATCGACACGCCAGATTAAGCGGAACGCCATAAGGTCGGTCGTTGCCGCACCATCAAGCCCGGCCCAGCAGTCCTTGCCTTCAAGGAACTTGAGATCGACCGGCCCGTTGCAGCGCTTCCAGCGCTCGATATTCAGCCACGTATTCGCCGCCGCGGCCTGCCGATTCAGCCGCTTGATCTTGAACTCGGCGTGAGTGCCCGGCATCTGCTTGGCTTCGATCGCGGCCTTGCGGATCTCGCGCTCCAGGATCGGATTGACCTCCATCAGCGGATTCGCCTTCGGCCATTTCGATTCGTCGAAGTCGTCGTCGGCCGGCCTGTAGTCCGATTCGCCAGGCTGACTTACCTGTTCGTCTAGCGCGAAGATCAGCATGAAAAAGTGATCGGCCTCAATCAGCCCGCTCAGCACCTGCTGCGCGAACAGCCGCATTTCAGGCCACGGCCCGGGCGTCTCGTAACCCTCTGTGGTGGTGTACAGCCACAGCGCATTGAGGCGCGCGCCGGCGGCAGATTTCAGCACGTTCAGCAGGTCGTGCGTCTTGTGGGCGTGGATCTCGTCCAGCGCCGTGTGCGATGGATTCAGCCCGTCCTGCGTTGAAGCGTGGGCGTTGATCGGCTTTAAGTTGCCGCCCACCTGCCAGTTCGTGATCGCGTTGGCGAACACCTCCAGGTTGAAGGCGTCGCGCAAGTCATGGGTTTGCTCGACCATCTTCTTCGCGATGTTGAAGATAATCCGAGCTTGGTCTCCGGTCGTCGCGGCAGTGATGACCTGCGGGCCAGGTTCGTCCTCATAGCAAAGGCAATAGAGCAGGATCGCCGCCGCGAGCGTGCTCTTAGCGTTCTTGCGCGCGACAGCGAACAATGCGCTCGTGAATCTCCGCGTGCCGTCCGGGTTCCTGAATCCGAACAGGTTGACCAGGAAAAAGATGTGCGACGCGTGCAACACGATCGTCGGCGTCGCCCACTTGCCTTCGACGTGCGGGAGCTGCTCGATGAATTGGCAGACCTCGTTCGCATGGATCAATGAAAACTTGAACGGCCCGCCTTTCGTCGCTGCCCGCTTGCGGTCCTTCACGTAGCGCGACGCGGCGAGCCTGACCCATTTTCCGTGCCGCTCGCCATCGGCGTCAGCCAGCGCGTCGCGCGCGAAGGTATCGGCAATTGCTACAAAGTCACGCGCGGCGGCTCGAGTCCTTTTTTTTGCCGCCATCGATTAGTTCCAGAAAGCGATTCGTTTTTTTCTTCGCCCCAGCGGGAGAGACACGCGAGCGCGAGGATGGCGTCATGCCGAACTCGGTTTCCGCCTTGTGCATCTGCTCCTGCGCCTTGTTCGAGACAGCCAGGTACGGGTTCTGAATCGGAAACCCGGACGGCGAAATCAGCACCTCGCCCTGCTTTGCGACCATGCTCTCGGCCACGAGATAGCGCCCGCACGCCTGGCAATAGCGCGCGAACGCATTGAGATCGATGTCGGTGATCATGTTGTTGCGGACGAGCTTCGGAAACTCAATCGCCCACGCCGCGCGCGCCTCCCCGCTCAGCCACGCCGGCGGTTTCAGCGTTTCATCGACGGCGTCAGGTTGCGGCTCGGCCTCGGGTAGCGGGCGGTGTCCTGGATGACCGGCGAGCAATTTGAGATGCGTCGGTTTTGGTTTTCGGCCTGCTCGCATGGTTGCCTAAAAATAGATGAAAAAAAGGTGCTTTTCGCTCCGAAAAATGAACATCGGCGTAAAAGGGGCGTAATCGACGTGTATGCGTTTTTCGAGCTTCGCCCTACTACCCTACCACCCTACCTGCGAAAAAAAGATCATCAATTCAATAGCTTGGAAGTGCCATTTCCACCATGCTGCCGGAGAAAACCATGCCACTTGCACCGCGTGGAACCGGGCACGTTTCTGGCCGCGTGCTCGCCGGAGAGCTTCATGCCACTTGTTCGCGCCGATGCAGTCAGACCCTCTGGCACGATCTAGGCCGCAGGCTCACCGGCGAGCCTCATGCCAACTCAGTGTGTCGCTGCCGTTGTCGCCCCTGGCACGATCAGCCCCGCGTGCTCGGCGGAAAATGGATGTAGTCCCTGACGTGCGCCGCGATTCGCTAGCGCCTCACATCCAAAGGAACGTGCTATCTGGCACCACGATTAGCTCTGACGAAATGAACAGCTATCGCCAGCTTGTGCGCCTTGGTTACATACACGGCATGAGGTTAATCACCACAAAGACGAATATGTGAATGGTATTCACCACGTCAACGGCATAGAGGGCTTTTGGTCGCACCTGAAACGTGGGATCAAAAGCACTCACGCTTCTGTGTCACCGAAATATCTACAGCGGTATGTAGATGAATTCGCGTTCCGCTACAACAACCGGCAAGCGCCCGCCGCTATGTTTAGCAGGATGCCGAAGCAGTTTTCCAAGCCAAACTAATTTCTTTAATCACTACTTGCCTTTGCTCTTGTGAGCAAAGGCTTCTTTTATTCGTTCTTCTGCCTTATAACTTCGGGGTTGCGCTTGGGACAATTGGTGACCTGAGATAATCGCAATTGGCGGGTATTGATAAACAATAAACCGCTTATCTGGAGTCCAATCTTTCGGCGCATTAGATGATTTGACGCCTGCGTTAAGTTGCCTTAGTTCAAGCATGGATTAGCTCTCTCGATTAAATTCCGCAGAATAATAATGCTTGCGCGTTACCCATTTGAAACCTTCGTGCTTAGTAATAGTTGCCACTTCAATTGGCCCGCCCACAGTGGGTGCTCGTAAACTAAATTGCGTGAATTTTGCAGCAGTATCAGCAAGAAAGTAAGCCAAATCTATTGCATCCTGGATTGGCATTGCGGGTAAATGTAGCGGTACACATAGCTTGTTTATTAATTCATCCCTTGTATCAGTGGCGATCTTAGGATCAAGCCCAAGCTGCACCAATGCCTCATGAGCCCGACTTCCCAAGCCAAGAATTAAACGATCAAGAGCCTCGGTCTCACCTGCCCAACGAGGGCCAAAATGACTATCTTCATAAATTCGGTTGGGGCCTTCGCATTTGTCTCCATTAATCAGTATCTCCCACACTTCTGGTAATACTGATCCAGCAGAATATCCGCAAACTCTGTATCCCATGTAATAGTTTGGAACACCGTTTGGATATTCCTTAACGTAACATTCGTCAAACAAAAATTTCTTGGCTTTCGCTGCCACATCTTCAATCGTGTAAGACATCGGGTCAAGTTCATATTCCCCCTTCTGGTAATGCGGTGCCATGAATTGCGGGGGCGTAAGCTTTTCCCGAAGGTCTTTTGACAGGGTAGCAATCGACGCCGAACCTATACCGCCACTACCGTATGTCATAGCCCCTATCGGCCAAACTTTGACAAGATTGAATATTTTGTTGGCATTGTTGTAAACCTTTACAACGGCACCAGCAGGATCAACAAACGAAGTCGCGCTATCAGCGGCAAGAACAACACCGTCATTAACTCTAATTGTGACGACTATCGTCATGGGGTCTTTGAGGAAAAGACGTGGATTTCGACCCCAATATAGCATCGTCTAGAAGCTGCTCAAACGCCTTCTTGTGGTCTAGCGATTCCGCAGGATCGGGAAGGCACTTAGGTTTCATCCGTTTCGGCAAAACCTTTCTTTTTACTTCTTTTTTTGGCTTCAGTCCAGCCCCCATGTCTTTGATAGTAAACAGCTAATTTATGCAAACCGCCGCAATTTGTAGTAGGCTTTACCCATTACTTGTACTCAAGTATTTTTTAACCACATGATTTGGTAGGAGAACCTCATGAGGAAAGTTTAAGCCTTCGCGTCCCACGCGGGACACCACCGACGCGAAAGGCACAAAAAGTAAGACCCGCATAAGCGAACTCTTGGCGGAGAACTTATACGGGTCTTGGTGGCGCAACGGGGCGGGTTTGGTAACGGGGAGAGACTCCTAATCACTGACCCAAGGGTTCAATTCCCTTCCGCTCCATTTTCTATAACAACGCTTTTGATAGTGGCCTAACTTAGCTTACCCTGTCAAGAGCACTGTATAAAAGGACAGTATCATGAGCAAGAAACAAGGCAACGAAACAACTGGCAAGAAAGCTGCAAGCAATGCGGGTAAGGTTCTCAATAACCCTAACTCGTCTAAGGCCGCGAAGTCTGCTGCCGCTTCTGCTTTAACCCAGGTATCGAAGAAGAAGTAAGCGTAGTTTGTTTTAGCACAGCAACGCGGGGTATCACTATTACCCCCGTTGCTTGTGCTTCATCCTCTACATCGGCTACGTTCGGGGCCAACGCAATTACATCGTCACCGCCGTCGCCTCTGGCACGATCTTCTCCGCGTCGAGTGCGCTCACCGCGAGTTCAGCGAGGAGCCGCAGTGCGACCGCGTTGTTGATCACTTTCTTTTCCTGCTTGACGCGCACGATTGCATCGAAGAGCGCATTGAACGTCGCCAACTCACCGACCAGGACCTGCGCCTTCTTGCTCGCCTCGATGCGCGCGAGGAAATCGATGAAAGCCGTTTTCTCCTCGGGCAGAAAAAGGATCGTCAGTTCCTCGTATTTCGGCCGCGTGATGCCGAGGGCCGCGAGCTTCTCGTCGGTGCACTTGAAGGCGTCGTCGGTGACGCCGCTATATTGCTTCCACTCCAGCGACTTCATGCTGGTATAGAGCTGCGCCAGGATGTTCGGGTCGTCCTTGCCGTTGATCGCGTTCTGCGACAACTGGATCGCCAGGCGCCGTTCTTCGCTCAACTCGCTCAGAACGTCCAGCACGTCGGCCTCTTCGATCCCAGCCTTGATCGCGGCGCGCACGCGGTGATTGCCGCTCAGCACTTCGCCGCGATAGACGACTGGCACACCCATCAGCTTCCCGTCCTGCTTGATGTTGGCGACGAGCTGGCTAAACTCCTGCGGCGTCATGTAGCGCGCGTTCTTCTCCAGCAGCTTCAACTCGCGCAGTTTGACCTTGACGATCCGGCTTTCCACCTTGTCCAGCGTATTTTCGGAGCCATTCATTGAACACTTCCTGGATAGATTGGTTGCGAATTGACGACTGGTACTGCAGGTGATCGGCGGTGCGCTTGGCCAATTCGAATATCCCGCGGTACTTCATGGAAACGGGCTTGGTCGTGAACGCCGTGGTCACGATGTATTCGACCCTGATCAGCAGCCGGCGGTTGATCGGATCGATCACGTCCCGGCAGGCCGCGATCATCGGTATCAGTTTCGATAGCCTGCGTTCACGCGAGACTGAGAAATCCGAGAGCATGTAAAGCTCGCGCGTCTTATCGCCGAATCGCGTTTGCGCGAAGATGAATCCGCCGGCAAGCGCGCCATCGATCAGCACCAGGCAGTTGAACTGGCCGGTTGTGTGTTCAATGCCTTTGGCGAGGTAGACGTTTTTCAGATACGTCATCCGTTTGCCATCGACGACGCACACAGATACCTTGCTCTCGGCCGTAATCGCGGCAGGATCGACCGCGGCGTATTTGAACTGCACTTCATTCGGCAGCCGGCGCCGCAGCGACGCGGCCTGATTGCTCGAATAGGTATAGACCGGCTTGTTCGAGCCGCGCCATTCCGTTGTCGGCGTGCGATCGGCGAGCAACTGATCCGAGATCACGCAGTACGGAATACCCCGCTGCTCAAGCGAGGCGATGAACCCCGGCAGCGAATCGGGATTCCAGATTCCGTATTTCGGCGCGGGCCAGTCGACGTTTTCGTTCACGAGCTTGTAGATCCGCTCATAGCCGCCTTTGTAGGTCGGCGCAAAGCACGCGACACCGCCACCGCTGCGTTCGGCCCGGTCCACCTGCTCGGTGAAGTCGCCGGGGTAGAACTCCTCGATCTTGATTTCCGACACCAGCGTCGCGAGCTTGGGCAGCGCCTGATCCACGAACGTCCTGAAGCGCTCACGGTAGTGTCGGTAGTGCACCTGGGCGTACTCGTTCTTGCCAGTGAACTGGCCCATCGCGCACGCCACCATCACGGCCGCCACGCGCCCACGGAAGTCCAGGCCGGCGATTGCGGGTTCGACGAACTCAAGATCGCCCTTGAACCGGATATCGAACTCGCGCCCCATCGCGAGTGCACCGATGCTGCAGGTGAGTAGCGACACGTCGTTCGAATAGACGCGGCAGCCGGGGTGCCGCATCTTCACCGCGCGATCAAAGCGGAAGCTGCCCGAACACCCCACATACACGTCGCCCCACTCATCAAACGGCACCGTGGCGAGCACCTGTCCGACGACCTCTTTTGGGACGGCGCCGATGAACATTTTGCCCTTTACCGTTTGTCGGAAACTTAAGTAACTTGTTGATTATTAACGTATATATGCTATACTTCACTCAAGGCCAAGAGCTTCTTGGCTGAGCCGGCCCGACCCGCCGCCTGAGGATCAAAGCACCCAGACGGAAACGACCAGAACATCGGCCAAGCGGGGGACACCCGGAAAATCAAACGAACAAAAGGGACGGCGCTCGTACCGCCGTCCATTCCAATGCCCTTGCGCGAGCGAGGGTGTCGGAATACCGCGCCAGGCGGCTCCCTGGAAAAAGCGAAGCCCCGGACGGCTTGGAACCGACCGAGGCTTCTGACCAAACCAAACTGCAAAGGAGTTTGAAATGGCTGTCCAAAGTGTAACCCAATCAGAAGCGCTCCAACGGGCGCGCAACAGCAATAGCACCGCCAACTTCAGCGCGATCTTCGAGGGATTCGAGTCCAAAGGAATCCCGGCGGCAGAAATCGAGCCGCGCGTCAACGTCCTCACCTATAACGCTTGGCTGGCTCTTGGCCGTCAGGTGCGCCGCGGTGAGCACGGTGTCAAGGTCTGCACCTTTGTCTCAATGACCAAGAAGAACGAGTCCGGCGTAGCCGAATCGATTGGTCGGCACCCGCGCGGAGTCACCGTTTTCCATGTTTCACAAACCGACCCGGTGCAAGCATGAGCACCAGAGTCCTGAATCAAGAAACCGGCGCTTACCTGTCCGACGACGACGTGATCAAGATGGCGGTCTCCATCATCAATCACCGCTTCGGGCTCAAGCGCGCGTCGCTCAATTCGCCAAGCATGGTCCGCGACTACCTTCAACTCACGTTGACCGGCAAAGAGCACGAAGTTTTCGCGTGCGTGTTCATCGATGCGCAGAACCGCGTCATAGCGGTCGAGGAACTATTCCGTGGCACTCTGACGCAGACCAGCGTCTACCCGCGGGAAGTCGTTAAGTCCGCGCTGCACCACAACTGCGCGGCCGTGATCTTGGCGCATAACCACCCAAGCGGCGTGGCCGAGCCCTCACACGCTGACCAGTGCCTCACCACCAGCCTCAAGCAGGCCCTGGCCATGGTGGATGTGAAAGTGCTCGACCACTTCATCATCGCCGGCGGTTCGGCTCTGTCCTTCGCAGAACGGGGGCTGATATGAGCGACGTCCGGGACAGAATCACCAAGCTCCTCGCGATGGCGACCCACGAGCGCAGCAACGAACACGAAGCAGAAACCGCCATGAGGATGGCCGAAAGGCTGATGCGTCAGCACAACATCGACGCAGCCGACCTCGAGGCCGCAACCGGCAAGCAGACCGTCTACACCTGGGCTTCCGCCACGATTGCCATCGGCGAAAAAGCCAAACCCATGAGCTGGCGCCCGATGTGGATCGGCTTCCTCGGCATGGGCGTCGGCACATTTTGCGACTGCAAGGTGATCTGGTCGACGGATGCGACCTACGGCCACTGCATCAAATTCATGGGCGACGAGGCAGATATCGAATACTGCGCTTGGCTGTTCAAAAAGCTGCGCGATTTCGGTTACGCCGAATCCAAATCAGTCGCCGGAAAGCACCGCGACACCTTCCAAAAAGCCTACGCGCTCCGCTTGATCGACCGCATGAAAAAGCTGCGCGCCGAACGTGACGTAGCCATGAAAGCGGCAGTCACGAAAACGGGCACCGCGTTGATGGTGGTGCAAAACAAACTGGTGCTGCGTGACGCGCAATTCGGTAAGCAGCGCCACGGCCGTACCAGCCGCGTCAGATTCGCAAGCGACGGATTCACCCAGGGCCGCGCCGCAGCGGAGAAGGTGAATTTCAGCCGTCCGATTGGCTCAAGCGGCCAGCGGCAGATTTCGTAACAGCACTCGAATATCCCAAGGGCCTCGCCCTTGGGCAACCTTATAGGAGCTTCAAAATGGCACACGAAATTGATTTCAGCAACAAGCGCGCGAACATGGCCTACGTCGGCGAAACGCCCTGGCACAGCCTGGGTGCGAAACTTCCGGCCGGCGCAGATATGGAAACCTGGCGCAAAGCCGCCGGCCTCGATTGGGAAGTGGTCGAAACCCCGGTTATGTTCCAAGACGGCACGCCCCCCGCGTTCCATGAATTCCCGACGCAAAAGGTGTTGCTGCGCAGCGACACGCGCGCGCCGCTCTCGACCGTTTCGAAGTGGTACAACACCGTCCAGCCGGGCGAAGTGCTCGGCTTCTTCGACGAGCTGGTCAAGTCTGCCGGTTTTCAGCTTGAGACGGCTGGCTCGCTTCGGGGCGGTAATCGAATCTGGGCGCTCGCCCGCGTCGGCGAGGATGCCAAGATCATTGACGGCGACATGGTCCGTCCGTACCTCTTGCTCGCCACCAGCTACGACGCCTCAATGGCGACCACGGCGCAGTTCACGAGCATCCGGGTGGTCTGCAATAACACCCTCACCGCAGCCGTCGGCGACAGCAAGCGCGGCGTGAAGGAAGGCGCGGCAGAGCCGAAAGTAAAAATTGCGCACCTATCCAAGTTCGACGCCCAGGACGTGCGCGAGCAGTTGACAATCGCCGTCTCCGGTTGGGACGAGTTCATCATCAAGAGCCGCCTGATGGCACAGGCACCGCTGGACGAGGAGCTGGTCGACGCCTTCCTGCTCAATCTGTTCAAGACGAAGCGCGATGATCTCGTAGCGGCCGAGAAAGCGCGCAACACGAAAGGCTACAAGCGCGTGCTGGAACTGTTCAACGGCGCAGGCGCGGGCAGCGACATGGCCGGCAAAACGGTCTGGGGCGCCGTGAACGCGGTCACGCAATACGTTGACCACGAGCGCGGCAACAAGCGCGAAACCGGGCTCGACGCCGCATGGTTCGGCGAAGGCGCCACCTTGAAGGATCGGGCGTTCTCGATTGCCAAGGAGCTTGTGCTCGCCTAACGCGAAAACTGGAGCGGCCCTGCCGAATCGAACGGCAGCGGTTGCCCTGGTGGAACCAGAACGACTTTCCCAATTAGCCGCAAAACGAAAAGGACGGACATGAAAACAGCATCGTTTTTCACTTACTTCGGCCCAGGCCGGATCTCGATCGCGCGCGCCACACCGCGCAACACGCCGGTCGGCTACCGGATTTATAAACCACTCGCGCCGGGGCCGTGGTTCAACAGCGTGCCCGAAGATATGTACCGCGAGCTCTATTTCGACCAGCTTGGGCAGCTTAACCCGCCCGGTGTCGTGGCTGCGCTCCACGCGCTAGCCGTCGGTGCCGAGCCAGTCCTGCTCTGTTGGGAAAAGCCGCCGTTTCACAGTGCTAACTGGTGTCACCGCCGCATGGTCGCCGAGTGGTTCAAGACCACGCTCGACCTGGACGTGCCAGAAATCGGGGAACCCGATCATGGCTAGCCTGCCGATCGCCTCGGTCATTCCGAACCCGGACCAGCCGAGAAAACGATTTGAGCCGCAGGCCCTCGCAGAGCTCGCGGCGTCGATCAAGATGAACGGCTTGATTCAGCCGATCACCGCGCGCGCCTTGCCAGACGGCCGCCACATGATCGTGGCCGGCGAGCGGCGTTGGCGTGCTCACCTGCTGGCCGGGCTCGACACGATCGAGGCTAACCTGATCGATATCACCGATAGCGAGCGCGATATTCTCGCCATCGTAGAGAACCTGCAACGCGAGGGCATCACGCCGCTTGAGGAAGGCCGCGCTTTCCAAAAAGTGATCGACACGGGCGTCACCGCCGAGCAGCTTGCGCACCGGCTCGGGCTCAAACAGCCTTGGCGGATAACCGATCGCACGTCGCTGCTGCGCCTGAATCCGCCTTATCTCGACCTCCTAGAGAAAGGCCACCTTTCACCCTCGCAGGGTTTCGAACTCGCGCGCCTCGGCCCGCAGGACCAGAACATGCTGTTCGGCCTGATCACGGCCGGGCGCTGCGATACATACGCCAAGCTGCGCGCCGCCGCGGACGCCCTGATTCACGCTGCCAGCCAGGGCGGATTTTGGGAAGAGCAGAAAAAGGCAACCGCCGAGGAGGCCAAAGCCCTGACTGCGTTCGAGGCGAAGATCGAGCAAATCGTGAAGCTCGTCACCAGCGGGTTCAAGGACAACGAAGTCGTCGCCTTGAAAAAGATCAATCCGCACCGCGCGGGCATCGTCGCAATTCAGATCGGGCTGATCGGCAAGCATCTAAAGCTGATCGAGCGCGAAATCCAGAAAGTCGTCGCACAGGGCGAAATCATCACCTAACCAGGAGCAAATCGTGAACACAAGATTCGACAAACGCCAGACCGCCACCATCCTCGCCGCCCTGCGTTACTGGCAGAGCAATGGGATTGTGGCCTCGCGCCACGACCACTACACCATCGCCACCGACGACGGCACCCTCCAACCCCTTACCCGCCCCGAAATCGACGCCATGTGCGAGCAGATCAACGTGCCCGCCGCCACGCCCATCATAGTGGTCGGCTGCGAGGGTGGCTTGGTGACCGGCGCATCCTCGAACGTCGAGGGCCTGACTATGATCGTTCTCGACTACGATATCGAGGGCGGTCACGGTGACAACCTGATTGACGTGCCCGACCCGGATACCGACAACGATACGCAAGCTGCTTCGGACATACAGACCATCTGGCACAAGCCGGAATGGGTGCAGCAGATTGTGACGTCTGTCGGACTCAAGGACACCACCGGCAAGCCTCTGGAGCTGGCCGGCGGAGCAGCGCATTCCGGCAACTGCCGCGCCCTACTCGAATCTGTCCATGAAGAGCTTGAAGGCATGGGCTTCGGTACGGATCAATCTATCGACGGCGGCGACTGTTGCGAGTACCTGGGCAAACTGTTCGTGGACGTCGGCGAGGCCCTGGAGCGCGACGGCGCCAAGGTGGCAGCATGACCATCGAAGTATTGCGCCGCACCTTCGCTGCGGCAAAGCACCAACCAGGAAGCGAGAAACGCGCAGCACTGAACCGCGACACGCTCACAAGCGAGTATTACACGTCGCATCGGTACATGACGCGCCAGCCGATCACGATGGACGATGGCACGCCGCACCCGACGCAGCCGTTCCTTTGCCGGACATTCAAGGCAAAGGCCGAGGCGGACGCCTACGCTTCGTCCGAACGCACCCGCGCAGCTACTCCACCAGCCAAGCCGGCCAAAGTAGAGCAGGTTGACCTGTTCGCCACCCAGGGCGGACTGTTCGCTCACGTCGTACAGCCACGTGAACTGGAATGAACCCTCCGTCACCGGCGCGCGCCCGTGGTGCGCGACCAAGGTCCGATTCCTCGCGCGCGTCCCGGTGCGGAGTGCTTTTAGGCAACTCGTTGCTTACAGCGTGCAAAGAAATCCTTTGCAATTGCGGTTGCCCTTGTTCCATTTATTAGCTTTCGCTGAAGCTCTTTGCGTAACGGATCAATCCTAGTCTGAAAGAGCGCGAAAATCTGTCGGCCCTTTTCTGCCCAATCGGCTTCTGTGGCACCTCGTAGAAGACTAGTCGCCTCTCGAAAATGGTGGCTGAGCTCGTTTAGCGCGGCAACTGACTCCCCTGGGCCATACACAATTTCAAGTTTGGCATGGGTCTTCGTAGTTTTTATGAGCCTGGAGAGCTCGTGACCAGACGCTCGGTATTCATCCGGTTCCATTCCAGATCCGGTATGTGTGTATACGGTGTCTTTGTAGCCATGCATCCATTGAAGCCGGTCATAGATATCGTCGCAATAGCCGACAACTTCTAGAGCGATCTCTGTGCGTAATTTGGCCTGCTCAGCGAGATACAGATACACCACTGAAAGTACCGTGGCGATTAATGCGCCAATGAATCCAGATAGTAGTTCGGACATCGGTTGTGGGGGAGCGAGTTGCGTAACGAATAGAAGTCGGCCCCCCAAAGGGGCCGTATAAGACCCTAAATGCGGGGTCTACCACGGTCAGGTTACGCTCAAGCCTTTGTTTCCTCAACTAGGTTGAACGGGATGCGGGCTGCACGTTCGCGGATCTTCGGAACTACTTCCTCGCCACCAGCTCACTTCCCCCGGCATCACCACGCCAACCTGAGCACCACCAGCGCGCCAGTCCGCGCCACCTAACGCCCACAGGTGCGTAACTCAACCCTTACCCCACGCCAACCGAGTTTGAGACAGCCAGCGACCGCGCTAGCGGAATCCACCCAGGTCCCAATTTGGGGCGTAGGCTGGAATACCCCCCTGCTGCATTTCGGGATTGTGAAAACTTCCCTCCCACGATGATACCGCCGCGAACGGTCTGGAACATTCAAACCACCCCCCCGGTCAGCTCAGATCGCCCAGCCATCCAGCCCGATCCTCTGCTTCGGCTTGCCGCCGTTCTCCTCGACCGTCTTGCGCTTGTGACAGTCGGTGTTTATGGCTTGCAAGTTGCTCGGGTCGTTGATCTGTTCGTTAGTCCAGCCTAGCGCCTTACCTTTGGCCTTGCTGATGATGTGATCGCATTCAGTTGCGGAAGTTACCCTGCCCGCGGCTTTGCAATGCTGACACTGGCACAGGCCGTTGTCACGCCGAAGAACATGGAGGCGCAGCTTGTCCCAGGCTGTACCGTAGCCGCGGGCATGACGGGACTCGGCTGGCCAGTTCGACCGACTCATCAAAGCGCCCATAAGAAGAAGCCGCGACAGCCCGGAATCGAGCTGCGCGGCGAAGACCGCCGGAGGGATGGCGGCAGGAGGAACAACTCAATTGGCGATTCAGGGCTGCCAGTCCTTTGCACAGGCGCCGTTCGATCCTGGATGGAGGCGTAAGGGCTCTGCAAATAAAAAGCCCGCACAGTGGCGGGCCTTATGATTCTTTAGTGCAAGCGAATCCACGCAATTTTGGTGAATCTAGCTTTTATTCTTCTTAATCATGCTTATATACAATTCATCCCGAGTTGTCAAACGGTATTCAAGACGGGTACCACGACAAGCAAGCCGAGAATTGGTGCACGGTCTTTGAGGCTCAGGCGATTCGTACTGAACATTACGTTTGAGGGGGCTGTATTGTTACAGTCCTTCATTACACCATGTGTAATTATGGACTTTACAAGCTTTTCAGAAAGGAGTAGTCTTTGGCAAATGGAAGTCGAGTTCAAGGAGAACGCCTTTGACCGACTGGAGACAGATGCCAAGTTTGCAGCCGGCTTTACTGCCGGGGTGGTCTCGGCTTATCGAAAACGTCTCCAGATGATTCGATCTGCTCAAGACCAACGTGACTTCTACAACTTGAAATCGCTGCATTTTGAGAAACTTAAGGGCAACAGATCTCACCAGTATGCGATGCGCTTGAATGATCAGTGGCGGTTAATTGTTGAACTTCATGGAAAAGGACAGGACAAGGTTGTTTATGTTTTGGGTATTGAGGACTATCACTGACGTTGCGCTGGAGAGGAGGGAACATCAATGAATGCACGCATTCCGGCAGAAGTGTTTGCGCCAGGAGAGTTCCTAGGCGAGGAACTTGAGGCTCGCGGCTGGACGCAAATTGAGCTTGCCGAAATTCTAGGCAGGCCGCCTCGGCTCATTAGCGAGGTTATCGCCGGCAAGCGTGCAATTACGCCAGAAACTGCAATAGGGCTTGCTGCTGCTTTTGGAACAAGCGCCCAGTTCTGGATGAATCTAGAGACCACCTATCAACTTTCAAAAGCTCGAATTGCAGAAGAAGGGGTTTCTCGCCGCGCAAGGCTTTACGGCATGTTTCCGGTTAAAGAATTGCTCAAAAGAGGATGGGTTGAGGCCTCCGAGAATTTCGAGGTTCTAGAGCAACGCTTCCTTGATTTCTTTGGGATGAAATCTATGGATGAAAAGCCCACGTTTGTTCACGTAGCGCGTAAAGCCAACTACGAAGAGACGCCAATTACTCAACTAGCTTGGCTTAATAGAGCTAAGCAGGTTGCAATGACAGTCCAAGCTGGCAAGTTCTCTATTCAGGCATTGCGTGACGTCATCCCAGAATTGCGGGCTTGTCTGGAATATACGGATGAAATTAAGAATGTCTCCGTAGTTCTCGCAAAAGCCGGAGTTCGGCTTGTGGTTGTCGAACAACTCGCTGCCGCGAAGATGGATGGTGCTTGTTTCTGGATTGATGGTTCGCCTGTAATCGCTCTTACGCTCCGCTATGATCGAGTCGATAATTTTTGGTTCAATTTGTTTCACGAAATCGACCACGTTCTGCATGGGGAAGGAAAAGACGTCCCCATATTTGAAGTTATCGATCCGAACATACTTAGGGAAGAACTTGCCCCTAATGAGCAGAGGGCAAATGACGCGGCTGCGAACTACTGCATTCCAAAAGACGAAATGGATGGATTTGTTGCCAGAGTCAATCCTCTCTTTTCAAAGCAAGCCATCATTGGCTTTGCGCGTCGTTTGAACGTTCATCCTGGGCTGGCGGTGGGTCAATTGCATGGACGTAAACTAATTCCATTCTCTTTCCATAGAGAAATGCTTGATAAGATAAAGGCAATAGTAACGGCATCCGTAATAACGGATGGGTTCGGTAACAAAATGTCATTGTAGGAAATACCGCTATGAGATCCCGCACTGATTTTCTTCAAGAGATAGTCAAAAAATATCAGGTCGCTGGCAACGTTTGGCCAACTTCTCCCAAGAATATTGCTCGCTGGGCGATAGACAACAGGCAATGGGCGGCACAGCCAGAAGCAATAGTGAATCAGTGTGCGGAACAGCTATCTCGCGCAATGGCCGCCGAATACTTCACCGATGTCCAAGGGCGAAGAGTGAGGGCAAAACATGCGGTTGTTTTCCCTGAAGGTCCGAAACAGCACGTTCTATGGGACGATATACGTACTGCAGAACCAAAGCACATCGTAGTCGCCTTACAGCAGAGGCGGCATCACATCGTAAGCGAGTGCAAACAGCTAAAAAACGATGTTGAGTACTTCAACGAAAATAGAAATCCACCGCAACCACTTCAAATGATTTTTAACTTTACACTTGACCTAGAAGAAATGGAGCTTGCTAGGAAAAGACGAGCTGCTTAGCGACGCTTCCAGCGCGTCATTGCAGCTTTCTTTGCAATCTCTGACCGCGCTACTACCTCAATACGCCGCTATCCCGTATTTCATGCGCTAGCTTGTCTATGAGCTTGCCCCGTATCCGGCGCTCGGCTTCCTCAAGTGCCCAAAGCGTTTCCGTGTAGTATCTCGCAGCCCGACCCATTTCCTGCCACGGATAGTCCCGCTTCCCTGACCCGCGACAGGCCAGGCAGTAGGTGCCGAGTACTGGCGTCCCGGTAATCGCCTGAGCCCCAATTCCGGTGCAGCTCGGGCAAAGGTCGCATAGCCAATACTTGACCACTTCAGCCGCCATCGCTGCATGATCTTTCATCCGCCAGTTATGGCGAGCATCAAGCGATTTAGCCATGCCAGAAACGGCCTTTACTGCGTCACGGTAGCTGTGCGCATCGTTGGCGTACTTCAGCCTGAAAACGGCGTCAGCCACCTTTTCCTCAATGGAGACGCACCCTAACGCTATGACTGCGTTTATTGCACTGGATCGGTAGTCCAGATCGCCATCGGCCAGGGCACGACCTATCTTTTCCTCAACGTTTGGACGGTCGTTAATTGTGCTCATTTCCCGTTTCCTCGTAATGTTTGCACCGCATCCCAACCCTGCGGCCCTTGCCGCAACTGTCCACACGTTGGCCGGCGACGTGAACCCGGACAATCCATCCGCAGCCCCGGCAAGTTGCCCCTTCGACCCGCTCATAGGCATAGGCCGGGTCGCCCCACATGAACTGCGGAAGGTTCGCGCTGCTCATATCCGCCGCAGTCTTGGGCTTTTTGATAGTGCCACTGGCGTTCATCAATGCACGGTTCCGCCGTGGCGCTCGATCAGGTCGAGCAGCAGGAACGGGTCGAACTTCTCTCGATGGATGCGGAGTTCGCACGTCCCCTTGTCCCGGATCGCCAGCGCCAGGATCACGGGGTCAGTGTCCGGGTTATCCACCACCACGGCGTACTTGATACCTGGCCGCTCGGCGAGCATGGCGAGAACGCGCTGCCGGCGAACTTCCGCTGCCGGGTCTGGCAGCGGGTCGTTAGCCGCCTCTTGCAGCGCCACCAGGATGCCGGGCTTGTGCTCCCGGATCAGGGGGAGCCATCGGTTCACCGCGTTGCCGTTGCCGGTCGCCTTGATGGTGCCCGCAGCGGACAGGGCCAGCGTTACCCCGTCCTCCTGGGCGCGCCGGATGATCGCCGCCGGGGTCATACGTTCACCTCGACCATACCGCTAGAAAGTGGCGCGCTTTTATCGTCTTTATCGTCCTTATGGTCCAAACCCGCATGGATACTGGGGGTCATGGCGGACGATGCCTCGGACGATGGTCTGGACCTACCGTCCGTTCCAAGCACTGCATGGATAGGGTTTCCCGACGATCCGGACGATCCGGACAATGAATCCGAGCTACTTTCTAGCGTAAGTTGCCGGTCACGATTCGATCCAGCTTTGTGCCGCTGGATGCTGATACCCACCTCGCTCAACGTGCTGCGCAGGACATTCAGCTTTCGCGAGAGGGTGTTCGCTTGCCGTGGCCAGCCCTCAGGGCGCGGTGTGGGTGCCGACTCGTTGATCAATTTCAGCAGCTCGCCCGCCGTGCCCGTCCAGCTTCCCCGTTTTTGAATGAATTCGCGGATCGCGCTTGCCACCTGATCACAATCGAGCACTTCTTGGGTTTGACGCGATGTTTGCAGCATGATCACGTCGAGCATCCTGTCTGCGCCAACACCAGCGAACTCCGCATAGGCACAGGCCACGCGAGCGAAGTCGGCCATCCTCGGCATTCTGGCGAGTTTGATGTTCGGCAGGTATCGCAGCGCCCCAGAAATTGCATCCAACAGCGACCCAAATAGCTTTGGCCTGTCGGCATCAAACCGTGACCAGAACGTGGCCTCATCCATGCGCTTATCCGGCTGGATACGATCGAGCTCGATCAGCAACAGTCGGTCGAGGAGGTCGGGGGCGTGCGTCGGAATGTTGATCCCTGTGATAATCATCGGCCGCTGGAAGGTCAGCAGGATGTCGGAATCATCGCTGTACAGCTCCCGCTTGCTAAACGCGCCGCCAGTCACGGCGCGGCATAGCATGTCCGCTACCCATGACGAAATGGACGTGACATTGTCGAAATACGGCACACCGTGATGGTCCAGCACCTGAGCTAGTTCTGCTGGGCACTTTCCAATATCAACGGATTCGGTAACGCTCGGGTCAGTCAGCGACCGAAGGCAGCGCGCGGCAGTCGTCTTAGTCGCCCCTTGCGAGCCGTGGAGGTCGATCGCTGGGCACGGGAAATTCGAGAATACGGACGCCACCAGCCAGGCCTCCACCAGCAGTTTGTCGTCCTCGGACTTGACCGCAAGATGCCGGTGCAGATCGGACAACTTGCCCCCGCGAACCGGATCAGGAAGAGCTTGTTGGTGCGCGTAGCGCCGGAAAAATACTGGTGGCTTGTCCATGATCTCCCAGCCGGCGGGCGAGACTTTGACCACGCGCCAGTTGGTGTCCGCCATGTCGATGTAGATCACGCCGTCCCGCAGGGCGAAGCGGTTGGACAGCTCCAATTGACGCCCGTCGAACGTGGCCTTGGCCTCCAGTACCGACAGCGCGGTCGCTATCGCTTCATTGTTCGCCGCGTGGTCAGTTTTCGCGTAATAGGTGCCAGCCAGCCAGCGCCTGAACTCACGTCCACGCAGTTTCACTGTGCGCCGAATGCCGTTGTGGACGATCACGGCATATCCATCGTTGCGCTCGTCGTGGAATAGGTCGCAGCACTTCACGGCTATGTCGATCAGTACCTTGGCAGTCGTAGGGCGATCGTTTTTGCCGTCCTTACCGTCCGCGGCGTCATGCTTCGTGCGACCGGCGAATTTCACAATAACGCGGTCGTCGGGGCTCATTTGCTCAGCGTCCATATGCCGCCCCCGCAATATTGTTGAGCCGCTCGACCGCGACGAACACGCGCTCGTAGTCAGCCTCGCTCACCACCTTGTTCTTGTGCAGGTCGGCGGCCAAGACCGCGACCACGCCCACCTCGCGCCGCACGACCTCGAAAACGTCTGAAGGCAAAAACGGCCGGCGCTCGGGTTTGCCGTGCTCAATAGGGCGCTCGGGGAACAATGCGTCGAAGGTCAGGCCGACAGCGCCGAGCACATGCTCAACGTCGCAGCCGGCAAAGTCATGGAGCAAGATGCGGCCGTCATCCATCTCGCGAACGCTCAGACTTGGGCTTTTATCCTCGTGCCCCGGACAGCGTGCGAGCCAGCGGCCGGTGCCGGTGCGGCGCACTCCGTCGAGTCGGGAGAGCAATGCGTCGGCGCTCACGCGGCCTCCTGGTGGTCGCCGGTCCTGGCGTCGGATTCACCGTTGCCGACGTTGCAGGTTTTATCGGTTACGTCGGTTTCCACGGCGTCGGGTGGAGAAATTGTCTGGCTAGCGGCGCACACTCGCCGAAGTCGCCCGCTGACCCTGTGCGGTGCTGGATAAACGGCCATCAGCGTTGAGCCAGGCGTCAATGTCCTCCCTGAAGTAGAAGATCCGTCCCCGTTTCACAAACTTTGGTCCAGTCCCGTTACACCTCATCATGGCTAAGGTCTTCTCCTTCAACCCCAAATAACTGGCAGCATTTTTCACATCTAACCGTCCGTCCGGATAGATAACTACTTCTTTGATTTTTGAAGCAATTTCGTTGGTCATCCTGGCTTCTCCTAGAAGCGATGCTACCAATAACGAATTGTACAGATGTTATTTTCGTTTGACAAACGATAACGACAATGCTAGATTAAAACAGAACTACCGGGATACTACGAGCGAAAGGACTGTTATGACTAACGGAAAGCGCAAGGCGAAGTCGGGCGCCACAAGGACCGAGGTCTTTGCGATGCGACTGGATCCTAAACTCAAGTACTTGGCGGAAATTGCTGCGCGCAAACAGCGGCGGTCGTTGGCTAACTTCATGGAATGGGCAATCGAACAGGGATTGCGAAACACCCCCGTTGATCCAGATTCCAACGATCAAACTACCGTGTGGGACAAGAGCACCGTGCTTTGGGATGTGGACGAAGCGGACAGATTTGCGAACCTCGCATTCCTCAACCCTGAGTTGATGACCTACGACGAGCAGGTTCTATGGAAGTTGATTTGCGAGACTGGCTATGTCTGGAAGGGTCATTACGATTCCGATGGTGCTTGGGCTTGGAATGCATCCTCAGCCCAAGCCCTATTGCGAGAGCGATTGCGCGAGAAATGGGCGGATTTCAAGAAGGTGGTTGCAGGAGAAGCGGATCGGACCGCGCTCCCGAAGATCAGCAAGAAGCCGCCCCCCACGGGCGAATCCAATCCGGCAAAGAAACCTGCCGGCCAGTTCCTGGACATGGATGACGACATTCCTTTTTAGGAGATGCACATGGCAAAAGCATTCGTAAAGCTCACCCGACCCACGATGCGCAAGCTCAAGGCGGGCGAGCAGATCGCCGAGCACGGTATTATGTTCGAGCGACTCGTTACCGACGACGGCGTTTTCACGGTAAATGTGATGGTTAACGGCCAGCGCATTCATCGCGCGGTCGGTCGCGAATCGGATGGCACCACGCGCACGCATGCCGAGGAGTTCATCGAGAAGATTCGTCGCGATGCACGCGATGATCGCCTCGCCCTGCCGAAGGGCCGCAAGATTGCGCTCGGTTTTCGCGATGCCGCCACGAAGTACTTGGCCCGCCTACCTGGGGAAGGCGGCAAGGACATCGACGCAAAACGCTGGCGCTTAGATTTGCACCTCAAAACCTTCTTCGGCGACACGCCGATGTCGAAACTGAATTCCTTTGATATCGAGCGTTACAAGAAACACCGCAGCTCCGAAGGTGCTAAGCCGGGTACGATTAATCGGGAACTCGCCGCCCTTTCGCATCTCATCAACAAAGCAATTGAATGGGGATGGCTCGACCACCGGCCTGCGAGAATTCGCAGGCTTCAAGAAGGGCAAGGCCGGATCACCTACCTCACAATCGAGCAGTGCAAACGATTGATTGAGTCGGCAATGGCCGACCAAAATCCGCAAATCTATCCGTTCATCGTCATCGGACTTGAAACCTCGATGCGCCGTATGGAAATCCTGTCGATTCGCCGTGAGCACGTCGATTTACCGCGCATGGTCATCTGGATTCCGAAGGCGAAAGCGGGTGCCCGCGAGCAACCGATCACTTCACACCTTGCCGAGTTCCTAGCGGGCCATATCGCCGCGTTGCAGTCCGGTACGCCATGGCTGTTCCCGTCTATGGGCGCGCGCGAAGGGCACACAGTCGAAGTTCGCAAACCATTCCGCCGCGTCGTCCAGCGCGCGGGCCTCGACCCGGATCAAGTCGTCCGGCATACGCTGCGGCATACGGCGATCACGCATCTTGTGCAGGCAGGCGTCGACCTGCCCACGGTCAAGCGCATCTCGGGTCACAAGACGTTGATTATGGTCGAGCGGTACGCGCATCAGAATGGTGAGCATATCCGGGCGGCGATGGACAAGCTGGAGGAACGATATCGGAAAGCTAGTTAGGCAGCAGGCAGCAAAAACCTCAGAGTGGCTTGGCTCGCGAGTTTCATTGCGATCAATCTCGTCTCCGTGCTTGTCGAATCCCACCCAACATCATTTGCGTGTCGCGGATATGTCGTTAGTTCCGGCTCTACGCGTAATCCGCACTCATGTCCCTGACCAATTCCTTCGAGCGTGGCGTCCACACCGAAGCGCAAACCCAGTTCGTGGTGATCCGATAATTCCGGCGATGGCTGAACCCCGTCAGAAGCCCGCAGCCTTGACGCCTAATCCAGAAGCCGCAAGCGCCTGACGCAGGGTCTGCGGGTTGCGCGTTACCGCAAATTTCCAGCGGCCCAGCTGCCCCCAACGATTCACAGCGGACACCCAGCGTTGGGCTGCCTGATGTTTGGCCTCGTCCTGTGCTTGCTGCTGACCTTTGACTTCGAGTATCAGGTGTGTTTCATCCGAAAGACGGACGATGAAATCCGGAAAGTAAGCATGGCTTGCGCCGAGGAATTCATAGGGAATCACGAATTCAAGATGATCGTTTTTCACGTAACATTTGACTCGATCCTTGGACGCTTCGAGGGCGAACACGACCTGCTGCTCCCACGACTGCGTGTCGCATACCACCCAGTTCACGTGACTTCGCGTCGTACCCGTGACCGGCTTCACGGTTTTGAAGTTGACCGCCGCAGTGGAACCAGTCGGCTTGTAGCGATTCAGGATCGGAAGCAAAGGTGGCTCACCCTCGGCATCGTTGGGCTCGATCGCATCGGTCATCAGTCCGACTACGTGCTGCACGTATTTCACTAGACCAAGCTCGGAACGATGACAACCGTTCCAGTCGATTTTGTTTTCGACGTAATCTTCCACAAAGCGCAGCACCTGCGGAAAGAGATTGTGCCGCGCCCGCAGCTTGAGCTTCGCCCGGCCGCCTTCGACGCCTTCGGACAGATTCTGTGTCACGGCTTTGGCGATCAGGAACTTGATTGTTTGCAGATGTACAGTCCTGTAGAACTCTTCGCGGTCCTGCAAGGTAGTCTCGAAGCCGCCCGTCACACTGGGATGGCCCAACTGATAACCCACTTGCGGCTTCACGAACACCGCCGTTGGCGTACTATCGGGCCGCAATTGCATGTGCGCCATCTGGTTCACATCGCAGCGCACGAGGTTGCGCTTCAGCGCGAATGCGAAGCCCTCGACAATCGGGAACTGAATTTCGAAGCCCTTGCGTACCTCTTCCGCGCGCACATGATTCTTGGGCTTGTCTTCCGGCGCCTTCTGCTTGCTTTCCCTACCGCGAAAAGGAATGATCGAGAACGGCACGCCGTAGATATCGACGTACTCCTCGGTCAAGAGGCCTGTGTCGGGATCGACTGTGTAGTCGATCCGCCTCAGTCCACGCCCGACCACCTGCTCGCAAAGCAGTTGGCTTTCGAAGGCGCGCAGACCGAAGATATGGGTCACGTTGTTGGCGTCCCAACCCTCGGTCAGCATTTGCACCGACACGACGCAGCGCACGTTCGCACCCGGCTTGCCCACACGACCCACGGTCCCCACAATCTCGCGCAGTCGCGCAGCCGCTTCCTTTTTCGAGCCTGAGGCGTCACCGGCTTCGGCTTCGGCGAGAAGCTTGCTGTCGATGCGCAGTGTCGGTTTTACCAAGTCGGAATTGGAAAATTCGGAAAAGAGTACCGAATCGCTGTACGTCGTTTTGGTCTTGGGCTTCTTGCTGCGCCGCGATGAGGACTTTTCCTCCTCGTCATCATCCTCGTCGGCCTCATCGACAACCTCCACCACCTCCTCACCGGAAATCTGGCGATAGAAATACTCGGCAATATCGGTGTTGTCACAGACGATGATCAGCACGGGCGGGGTGAACTCCTCACCCGGCTTCGCGTTCTCGGCGTATTGATAGCGCTCGCGCCATTGGCTCGCGAGCGTGCGTAGCGCAGGCTCCGCCTCGCGCCAGGCGGCCTCCGGCTTGGGCTTGCCGCCGGGCAGCTTCTCGCCTGGCTGCAACCGTTGCATGACGTATTGCCACAGCTTCAGGAATTCGGGGTCCGGGCGTCCCGTGTTGGTCGCCACGGGCAGGCGCGGAATCTTGACGATGCCGGACTCGATAGCGTCCACCAGCCCGAAATCGCTTACGATCCACGGAAACGGTGAACCCTCTGCATGGCCGCTACCGCCGATATAGAACGGAGTGGCAGAGAGATCAACACAGAATTTCACGCCGGCAGCCTGATTCAGGCGGTCGATTCCGCTGATCCACACCGTCGCCTCCTCGCGCTCGGCTTTCTCTTCTGCCGATATGCGTTCCTCTGGTCCAACAGGCTTCGGACGATAGGCGTGGTGCGCCTCATCGTTGAGTACCATGATCGAACCGCGGTCGGCGAGATCACCGAGAACGCGTTTGGCAAATGCATCCGGGCTTTCTTCGCCTTTTTGCACGACGACATAGCTCTTGCCGCTCTCGTGATGCTCGGACTCGGGTGCGAACTGGTGCCAATTCGTGACCAGCACCTTGCCTTTCTGCATCTCGGGCATGAGTTGCGAGGGAACGACTTCAAATTCTTCGTAGTAGTTTTCCCGCGCCTCCGGGCGTAGCACCTGCAGCCGCTCCTTGATGGTCAGATTGGGGCAGACCACGACGGCAGCGTTAGGAAAGCGCGTATCGCCCGGCACCCGCCCGCGGTTGCAGAACGTCCATGAGATCAGCATCGCCATGACCACCGTCTTACCGCTGCCGGTCGCCATCTTGCAGCAGTAGCGGACCAGGCCGAGTAGGTCCGTGTCGTTTGGCCGGTCGATCAGTGTCGGCACAACCGACTTCTCGGCATTCGCGATAAAGCCCGGCTGCTGGCCGCGTATCAGCGCATGAAAATCTTCGACCGAAAGCCTCGGACTGAAGCGCGGACGCCTGCCGCTGCCGAGAATTTCGGCCAGATAGATAATCGTCTCGACCGCTTCCAGCTGGCAGTAGAACAAGCGCCGCGGCCGGTCCTCACGTGACCAATGCGCCAGAAGTTGCTTTGTGACCTGTGTCGCGTTCTCGTATTTCGAATCGCGCCAGCGTTGCACGTCTTCGCGCAGCAAATTGACCAAGGGCAGGTCGTCGAAATTCTCTTCGGCGAAACCCGCGAGCTGCATTTGCGCCGAGCCGGTACGCTTGGTCTTGAACCAGTAGCCAGCTTTGCGCCGACCTGGCTCTTCGCGCGCCTCGCCGGTCTCCAAATCGTAGACCCAGTGCTTGTCCGGCACTCTGTACGGGCTGCACAGTATCGGTTTGTTGACCGGCTGGATGGGCAGATCTTTCTGTTCTGGCATTGATCGTTCTACCGTTTAATGCCCGTTCGACTCGCCCATCGATACGTCGAGCCGGATACCAATATCGGTCGGATGTCCGCCGGACCGACGCCGGACTTCGCCAATATCCCACTGCGATCGCGGAAGGCGAAGTCGAGCGATTCACGTAAATCGCGCACGAAACACAAGGCATCGACGAAATTGCTTTTCCCCGCGCCATTGGCGCCGACGAGAATCGTCAACAGTCCGAGCCGGACATCACAGTGTTTAATGCTCTTATATTGTTTGAGCACCACCCGTTGGATAAATACACTAGACATTTTCGTCCTCAGTACTTCCCGTCCAACCGCGCCACCCGCATTACCTCGTTACCGCGCGGGTCGATGACCTTGACCGCGATGCGCTTGTGCTCCCCTGCCGGAAAAGGCAACGACGTTGTGCCTGAGAGCGCGGCAAAGCGGCTGCCGTCTACGTGGCCTTCGAGTGCTTTCGCGAGCTTGTCCCAAGATGACTTGTCGGGGAAAAATGCTTGTGTAATACAGAACGTACGGCCGTCGTAGTCACTGTCGAGGAACCACGCCGCCACCTTGTCCGCTCGGGTCGGGATGATGACGTTATCTACCGGGTTGTAGATGTCCACGCCCTCCATCGTCACTGTAAACATCCCATCCTTCTCTTTTTCCAGCGCGATGCGCGGCAAGCCGAATACGGTGAAGAGTTGGCTATTGGGTGTGTCCTTGAGCAACCCGCCCATGTTCACGTCCGGTCGGATATGCGCGAGGTGGCAGCGCACGTCCGGATTCGCATCGTCTTGGATGACCGCCTGCGCCGCGCCGTCGAAGGAAAAGCCGGCGAACACTAGATCGTCCACGCCTCGCCGGTGGGCCGCACGGATGGCGTTTTCCACCTGGTACGCGGTCACCGGTCCGTACTCGGGGCCGACCGATACCGCCACACGCTGCTCCTTTTTGTCGCCATTCATCCACTCGCCCTCGGCATGCAGGAACTCGCCATGCATGGCATCGAGACGGCCGAAGCGCATGACCTTGTTGCTTGGGAACTGCACCCCGTCCTGCTTCAACAAGCGCAACATGCGATCGAGGAAAGCCTCGGCATTGACGGACTCCGCGCCGCCGTCGAAAGTCTCCAGTTCCTCGGGTGCACCGTCGAAGCCGGCCTCTTCGGCGCGCAACTCGGCAGGCATGACGGCTTCCATAGTGAAGGGACCGGCTACACGGACGATGTTTCTGTCCGGATATGGCTGATCGACCAATTCCTCATTGTCGGCGTTGGCGGCGATGGCCGCGTTGACCTCGTCCATCTTGGCCCGCCAGGCAGTGCGGTAGACGGTGAGCGCGTCCTGCAACCCTTTGGGCCAGTCCGGATCAGTGTCGAATGGCGCTTCCCATTCCTGCCACTCTTTTTCAGGCAACTGCCAGCGGCGACGGTCGGCATCGGTGATTGCGCGCTTGCCTCCGTCTTTCATCTTCTGCGCGAGCTTAGCGGTGAGGCGTTGGCGCGTCTCAGTCTTCACGGTTTTGAGCGCCTTGTTGAGCACCGCAAGTTTGTCGTCGAGCGCTGGCTGATGTTTGGCGAAGATCGCATCCAGCGCCGTGTTCTGCGCGATGGACTTGAGCGTAATGTGGGGCACGGTCTTACAGTCGAGCGTCGCGGGACCTTGGATATTGCCGAGCGGGTCCTTAAGCCAGGTGCCTCGTGGATTGCGGCGTAGGTCTTCCTCGTTTAGCGCGCGCAGCGTGAAGTAGTCGAATCTCGCAGTCATTAATCGCTGGCGGGCGATAGCGAGAGAAACGCGTGATGAATCGATCGTTATCCAGCGACGACCATACTGCTCTGCAACCAATGCTGTTGTTCCCGAGCCGCAAGTCGGGTCCAATATCAAATCTCCCGGATCCGTAGTCATTATTACGCAACGCTGAATGACCTTCGGAAGCGTTTGTACAACGTAGAGCTTCTTGAGCGTCTGGTTGTCTCCAGATGCCATATCAGTCCAGACGTTGCCAATTTGGAAGGCTGGAAAATCGTCGATATATCGAACGTAGCAAAGAGTGTCGCCCACCTCTCGCCCTGACAGGCGATCTGCCTCAGCCAAGCGACGTAAGCCGGGGGTGGTAGTCTTCCAGTGCATATTTGAACCGCACGAAAACTTTTTTCCCTCAAATTCAAATAGCCCCGACGAGTCTTTAGTTGAACCTTGCGATCGCAAATTATCGAGTCGCAAGGCACAGGCACCAGCGACGAGCACATCCGGGGTTTTGCGCTCGTCGACAGTTAGGGTTCTGCGCGATCCATCTGGCGACTGTACAACGGTGTATTCGTCGGAACCCTCTTCGGCGAATGCTTTCCGTCGAAACGGCTGTCGAAATTTCACCCGCTCGGGATCTTTGCAATACCAAAGCAAGTAGTCGCATACCCTCGGCAATAGATTAGATGCTTGGCTTGAAGTCTTTGTGAAGGTAATAACGGAGCACAGGTTGTTTGAGCCGAATACTTCGTCAAGTGCGGCTCGTACTCGATGGAGATTCTCATCGCTTATTTGAACGAAGATACTCCCGCTATCCGCCAACAGATCCCGCGCAAGGATTAGTCTGTCTCGCAAATAGGTCAGGTAAGAATGCACGCCCAGCGTCCAGATATCGCGGTAGGCCTTGACCATCTCCGGCTCGCGTGTGAGGTCACTTTCCTTATCTTTCACTTCACGGTTTCGAATCTCCGACTGGAAGTTTGAGGCAAATTTAATGCCATAAGGCGGGTCCATGTAAATCATCTGCACCTTGCCTGCAAGGTCCTCGCGCCGCGCGAGGCTTGCCATCACCTGCAGCGAATCGCCGAGAATCATGCGATTCGCCCAATCGATGTCATGCTGATAGAACTTCACTGCCTCGCGGTATTCAAATTCGGGGTCGGCGAACATATCGCGCGTCGGCGCGTGGTCGCCCTGGCGCGCCGCAACCTTCAGGATCGCCTGAGTGGAGATGCGCTCGTGGATGTGCAGCGCCACTGGATCGACAGCGAAGCCCGGTAACTCGCGCTTGCCCGCCCATTCTAGCCAGGGCTCGCGCACACGCAGGGCTTCGGCCAGCAGCTTGGCTTCGTCGTCGGTCAGGGCGCGCTTGCGCGCGGCCTCCAGTAGTTCCGGCAGCTTGTCCGATGCACCCTCGGCGTCGAAGCGCAGCACCGGCGGTAGGTGCGGGTTGTATGCGTACTGGACCTTGCGCGGCTGCTCTATCTTGCCCTGCGCCGCCAGGCCCGCCGGCGGCAGGTTCTTGGTCTTGGCGCCGTGGCGGTAGTCCGCTGTCGGCAGCGCAGCGTCGGCAGAAGCTGCGGCTTTCGATTGCGCTGATGCGCGCGGGCGGCGAGAGGCCGCGATCTCTTTGACGGCAGACTTGCTAAGGTCTGCCTGTGCGCCTTTAGCTGACAAATCGTGCTTGAAGCGGGATGCAGGTTTGGCGGACTTGCTGGCTGGTCGGCGTGGCATAAGCTCGATCCCTGATTTTGTTTGGATGAATTATGAACCCAAACGCCTGTGGTGGCATCCCATCTGCCAGCGGCGCCGGCTCATGTCGTCTGCCAGCCGGCTATCGTGCGCGCATCCAAACCCAATGCGCCGGGGATGCCAAGCCACAATATGTAGTATTCGACCTATAGCGGGATCGAACGGGGAAACGGCAGAGGCGTTCTCCGGTCAAGGATGCATATCTCCACAACATTTCAAACGCGCTCGGCCACGACAAGCAGTGGAAGTGTACGGGCTCGACATCGTACCCCGGCGACTTTGACCTCCCGCCACCAGCCGATCCTTGTCGGACCGGACACAGCTACAACTATTCTTGATATCGAATGTCGTCGCTGCAGCATACGCACGCGACTCGCGGAACCGCTGAAATACGTGGCACAATTACACAGGAATTACACAAACAGCTTTGCAACACACGAGGGCCAATGTGGTAACTACTTGATAAGAGTGGTGGCCAAGGGTGGAATTGAACCACCGACACACGGATTTTCAGTCCGCTGCTCTACCAACTGAGCTACTTGGCCATTTTGTGGAGCGTCGACCACCGGAAGCGCAAGGAACGCCGGTGGTTGAAAGGAGCGCGAATTATAAGGGGAAAGGGGGCTTTCGCCAAGAAACACGGAATTACGCTGGATGAGCATGCAGGATTTCCAGACGAAAAAAGCCCCGCCGAAGCGGGGCTTTTCGGGACGATCCCCGCTCGCGCGGGGGGGTAATGCCGCGCTTGCGCGCTCCTTACATATCCATACCGCCCATGCCGCCCATACCACCCATGCCGCCCATGCCGCCGGGCATGCCACCGCCGCCACCTTGCTTTTCTTCGACCAGCTCGGCCACCATGCAATCGGTGGTGAGCATCAGGCCGGAGATCGAGGCCGCGTTCTGCAACGCAATGCGCGCAACCTTGGTCGGATCGACCACGCCCATCTGCACCAGGTCGCCGTATTCGCCGGTCTGGGCGTTGTAGCCGTAGTTGCCTTTGCCTTCGAGGACCTTGTTCAGCACCACCGAGGGCTCGTCACCGGCGTTGGCGACGATCTGGCGCAGCGGTTCTTCCAGCGCGCGGATCACGATCTTGATGCCCGCGTCCTGATCGTGGTTGTCGCCTTTCAGGTTTTTCAGCGCCGAGCGGGCGCGGATCAGGGCCACGCCGCCGCCGGCGACGATGCCTTCCTCGACCGCAGCGCGAGTCGCATGCAGTGCGTCCTCGACGCGCGCTTTTTTCTCCTTCATCTCGACTTCGGTTGCGGCACCGACCTTGATCAGCGCCACGCCTCCGGCGAGCTTGGCCACGCGTTCCTGTAGTTTCTCTTTGTCGTAATCGCTGGTCGCCTCGTCGATCTGGGTGCGGATGTTCTTAACCCGCGCTTCGATCGCCTTGGTGTCGCCGGCGCCGTCGATAAGGATGGTGTTCTCTTTTGCGACTTCGATGCGCTTCGCCTGGCCCAGATCCTTCAGCGTGGTTTTCTCCAGCGTCAGGCCCAGTTCCTCGGCGATCACGGTGGCACCGGTGAGAACGGCGATGTCTTCCAGCATGGCCTTGCGGCGGTCGCCGAAGCCCGGCGCTTTCACCGCGCAGGTCTTGAGGATGCCGCGCAGGTTGTTCACCACCAGGGTGGCAAGCGCTTCGCCTTCCACCTCTTCGGCGACGATCAACAGCGGCCGTCCGGCCTTGGCCACGGCTTCGAGTACCGGCAGCAGATCGCGGATGTTGGATATCTTCTTGTCGTGCAGCAACACGTAGGGATTCTCCAGCAGCGTGATTTGCTTGTCCGGATTGTTGATGAAATAGGGGGAGAGGTAGCCGCGATCGAACTGCATGCCTTCGACGACTTCGAGCTCGTCAACCAGGCTCTTGCCGTCTTCGACGGTGATCACGCCTTCCTTGCCGACTTTATCCATGGCCTCGGCGATGCGATCACCGATGGAGGCGTCCGCATTGGCGGAAATGGCGCCGACCTGGGCGATTTCCTTGCTGGTGGTGCAGGGCTTGGAAATCTTCTTCAGTTCTTCAGTGATGGCGACCACGGCTTTGTCGATGCCGCGTTTCAGGTCCATCGGGTTCATCCCGGCGGCCACGAATTTCATCCCTTCCTTGACGATGGACTGGGCCAGCACCGTGGCGGTGGTGGTGCCGTCGCCGGCAACGTCGGACGTCTTGGACGCGACTTCTTTCAGCATCTGCGCGCCCATGTTCTCGAATTTGTCCTTGAGCTCGATTTCCTTGGCCACGGACACGCCGTCCTTGGTCACGGTGGGGGCGCCGAAGGAGCGATCCAGCACCACGTTGCGGCCTTTCGGGCCGAGGGTTACTTTGACGGCGTCGGCGAGGATGTTCACACCGGCGATCATTCTCGCGCGGGCCGAATCATGAAAGCGTACGTCTTTTGCAGCCATATCGAATTTCTCCTAAAAATTTGTGATGAAGCTGGGGCGGAAGAAACAGCTGTTCTCTTTTGTTTCCTGTCCCCAAATCAAGCTTGGTTAAGGCCGGAACTACAGGGTAACGACACCCATGATGTCTTCCTCGCGCATGACCAGCAGTTCGTCGCCGTCCATTTTTACGCTGGAGCCCGAATACTTGCCGAACAAAACGCGGTCTCCGACTTTGACGGCGAGCGGGCGCACTTTGCCGTCGTCCATGACCTTGCCGGTGCCGATCGCCAGCACTTCGCCTTGATCGGGTTTCTCGGCAGCGTTGTCGGGAATAACGATCCCGCCGGCAGTCTTGCGTTCTTCTTCAATACGTTTGACGATTACACGATCGTGTAAAGGACGGATTTTCATGAATATTTCCTCCGAACAGATGGTTAGTTAGCAGCCACTAACTTAATATTGGTGGCCAAAATCGGACGTTGATTGTTAGCACTCAATGTCAACGAGTGCTAATTATGAGGCCTAGCGGCGGAAAATTCAAGTGGGGCGTCGCTCTTAATTGAAACTCGTGGCGCCAGACCGCCAAGCCGGCATGTCGCGTGAGACGCCGCAAGCTTGGCTTCAGCCGCAGCGGCTTCAAGTATCATGGCAGCGGAAAACAGCCCCCGCCGCGATGCCATCCAAGCGATTCATCTTGCGCGTCCTGCTCGTCTTCGTCCTTGCGACCGAGCTGGCGAGCGCCCAGTCCTTGCCGGCTTCGGTCGAACAGGCCCTCAAGCGCGCCCATATCCCCCTGTCCGGCGTTGCCGCCTACGTGCAGGGCGTCGACAACTCCGAGCCGCTCGTAGCCCACAATGCCGCACAGGCGATGAATCCGGCATCGACGATCAAGCTCCTCACCACCTATGCCGCGCTCGAGCTGCTCGGCCCCACCTACACCTGGAAGACCGAGGCCTATGCCGGCGGCAAGATCGAAGGCGGCGTGCTCGAGGGCAATCTGATCCTCAAAGGTTACGGCGATCCGAAGCTGAGCCTGG